>OGOQ01000165.1_pt1 | contig 74626 bp, 82 predicted proteins | sample 1552691 | NCBI WGS metagenome assembly OGOQ01 (sample SAMEA2580209, study PRJEB22360) | human gut metagenome | biome: human gut; feature: human-associated habitat; material: faeces | place: Denmark | collected 2008/2010
CTAATACTATACTCATTATAAGCATTACAACCATCATTTCTGCTAGGGTGAATGCGTTAAATTTGTGTTTATTTTTTAACATGTAACCTATACTCCCATAATTTCCTATAAAATTTATATACCCATGATAACATATTTTTGAACCCCCGTCAATCCAAATACACCAAACAGTCTACAAAAAAATAGCCAAAAACAAGAGTTTAAGGCTATTTTTATTCTTTAATTTTTGTAATGAAATATCGTTACTTGTGTTCTGTAACCTTGTTTTCGTCGTCAACAATTACGATTGTTGGTTTGTAATCCTTTATTTCTTCCGGATTATATAATCCATAAGCAATGATGATAACTTTATCTCCCGGTTGAGCTTTTCTTGCTGCTGCGCCGTTTAAACAAATCATTCCGGAATTAGCTTTCCCTTTGATTACATAAGTATGAAATCTTTCCCCGTTATTGATGTTTAGGATATCGACTTTTTGCCATTCTTTAATTTTTGATGCGTTCATCAAAGTTTCATCAATCGTAATTGAACCAACATAGTTAAGATTTGCATCTGTAACTGTGGCTCTGTGTATTTTTGAACTAATAAATTCTTGTAGCATATTTATACCTCGCCTGAATATTCTAACTCAAACATTAAAAAAAATCAAAAAATACAGCCGTCTTGTGTAACGGCTGTAACTGATGTTTATTTAATGTGCCTTCTTATTTAGTGTTTTATACGTTTTGTCTATAAATTTTGCTGCAATAGTTTTCAATGTTCGGGGTATCAATTTCAAATACGTGAACTCTTGCCGGACCAAGATTTACACTTAACTCGTTGTCATGTGCTTGTAGAATACTTGGTTGTCCGTATGAAGGAAGAAGATTTTCTAACTTTTGGTCAGCTTTGAGGGTTGGAACTTTGATTTTGCAAGCCGTCGAACGGTTTACGTTTTTGTTTGCTACAACAAGAAGAGTTTTGCCATTCAAATGTCTTGCGTATGCGATAACTTGGTCGTTTTTATCCTTAGATTTGTCTAATTGGATAAATGTTCCTTTAGTGATTACGTCTTTGTATTTGTCACGCATAGCAAATGCGCTTTTCATAAATTTGCCGATTTCAGGTTGGTTTCCACCCGGTTTCCTTGATAGGTTGAAAATGTCAAGTCTTCCTCTGTGAACGGTCATTTCGTTATTATCGGTTTGGGTTACAGGGTTGTGGCTATCTTCGTATTTGTAAGAATAATTGTCGCCAGATTGATAACCGTCAACGATATACGGATTAAGCATAGGTAAAGTTGCTTGCAAGCCCATTGTTAAGTTGCAATAGTCAGCTCCGCCGTGAAACATCGGTGAAATATCATCGTGTGTCGCAAAAGAGCCAATCAATGATTTCCCTTTCGGCAAACTGTATGACATATCAAGTTGTTCTTTTATGTAGTTCATAAAACTTGTTGCATCAGGAAATTCGTGGAAAATATGGTATTGTCCGTAAATCATATCAAATCCGGCACGCAAAGAGTCTTGAGGTCTGTCATAAGGCATATTGGCTTGAGGAGAAGCATCTTCGTATGTGTAAGTTTCTGCTAGCCAGCCAAATTCAGGATCTCTCATGTGCGAATAAGGAATTAACACATCCCAAAATTCAACGGGTTTAGCTCTCGCAACGTCAGAACGTATGCCGTCAACACCTAAATCAATACACATATCAACAAATTGTTTATGCAATTCTAACAATTTAGGGTTCAAGGTTCTTTTGCCTTCATCTTTCCACGGTTGGAACATTCTGATATCGTTCCAACCTTGTGGAGTTTTTGCAAGTCCATCGCTTTCCATAGCCATCCATTCAGGGTGTTCCAAGAACATATCGTAAGAAGCGCAACTTGGCAAATCAATCATTACCTTGATGTCACGTTTATGGCATTCATCAATAAAAGCTTTAAATTGATCTTTGTCACTTCTCGGGTCTTTTGGGTCGATAAGGTTTGGATCAATCGCCAACAAATCTTTCGGAGAATATAAAGATCCTGCCGTTCCCATAGCTTTCATTTTTCCTGTCGGGTTAATCGGAAGTATGTGAAGGGTGTTAAATCCATCCGCTTTAACTTCATCTAATCTATCAATAGCATTCAAAAAAGTTCCGTGAATTTCGTTTCCGTCAATATATTCGTTGCCGTTTTTGTCTTGAGCATTGAAAGTTCTTGGAACAATCATGAGGATTTTTGCCTCGTTATTTCTAAACAAACTTCTCAAATTGTTGTGATAATTTGCAGGTGTTGTAGTTTCAGGTTTTTGAACTTTTACAACAGGTGCATTAATCATTGCCATATTGTTCAAATATGCGTTTAGCAAACTTGAATTTGTTGTTTTTGGTTGAGCTTGAGGATTTGTAACAGGAGTTGCCGCACTCAAAAAAGTTGTGTGGTTGATTTTATTTGACTTAATTGTTAATAAATTAGTTGAATTTATCATTTTTTATTCACCTTTTTGTTTGGCATTTTCCCAAAGAAAAATTGTGCTAAAACTGTTACACCTAACAAGCCTGCACCAAATGTTCCAAAAATTTTGAACCATTTTTTAGTGTTAAAAGCCTGTTGTCCGGCTTTAAAGAATAATTCATCCGGCGCAATACCTGTTAGCAAGAATTTGAGTTCAGAGCCTGTTCCATTTTCAGGTCTAATTCTGTGACGAGGTTTTGCAAAATAAGTTTCACCACCGATTATATTTGCAACTTGTTCTCTATATTCTGTAAATTTGTTTTTAATTATACTATTATCAAGAATTGATTCTGTTGCCTTATCTACTTTGTCTTCAAACATAAGCTGCATTGCACGTTGGTAGAAGAATTTGTCGTTTGGAATATCTGTGGTTGTATGCGCTGCACCTTTGCCAAAGAATTTGTTTTGAACTTTGCCGTCTTTGATTACCAGATCAGACATATCATCAGACGGGTTAGGGTTTCTTAACATATAGAATTTTGTTGCGTTGTCAGAAGAATGACCTTGAAGTGTAATGATTTTGCACAATTCTATAAGTTCTTCTCTAACTTCACGAGGATATTTTTTCAAAGTATCAATTTCGTTTACGTTATTAGATATTCTTCTGTAAAAATCAAAAGTGTTGATAAGTCTATAGAAAGAACTTTTTACACCGGTTAATCTCTCTGATGCGAAAGATTTTTGGATATTTTTTAAAGTTCCGACTGTGTCATGTTCATTCACGCCATTTACTGCTTTTGCTGTCCTTGGTAAATTGTTATCATTTAAGAATTTTCCAAACTCGTTGAACAAAGTATCAACTTTTTCATCATAAATTGTTATATCACTAGGTTTGACTTCCGCATCAATAGCTGCAACTTTAGAAACTAAATCTTGCATAACTTTGTTGTAAAGTGCGTCGTTTGAAACGATATGTTCTATTTTATTTCTCAATAATTCGCCTGTAAGGTTGCGGTCAAAGCGAACTTTTTCGATTTCTTTATAATCAATTCCAATGGTTTTTAACAAGTCTTTTGAAACATTATTCCAGTAATTTGCAATAACAGTTTCAGGGGCTGAGCCAACTTTTATTACGGCATATTCGTTAAGAGCATTTGTTTTTGCGTTGAAACTGTCATAAGCAGTTGCAATATCACGTAATTTTGTTTGAAGTTGCGGGGTGAATGTCGCAGATGTCGATTTGCTTAAAACACTCTTGATAGGGTTGTTTTCTGTTTTGTTACTTCTGATTAAACGTTTTATGTATTCAAAATCAAGTTGTTCTTCTGCCGGTTTGTTTTGATTGAATGTTTCAACATTCTTTTTAACCGTTCTCAAAATCTCATCGCTAATTTGTTTCAAATCTTTGATTTCTGTATTTGAATTAATAAAATTGTTGGTTTCAAAGATTTTTTGCATATTTTCAGCGTTCGGAATAATAGCATTTATTGCATCCTCGCTAAATGCTTTGCCCTTAAACTGAGATTTAAGGTTTTCGCTGATAGCTTTTGCTGTGTCATTGTTTATTGCAAAAGTTTTGGTTGTCATTAATTCTTTCAAATCTGTTTTAAGATTTTCAAATGTAATCGGATCCATTCCATCAAAAGCTTCTGCAGTTTTATTGATTAATTCCTCATTTACAGGCTTTCCACCAAATTGGTTAATCAATTCTTCAATATTGTTTTTTGTTGCGTTGTTTTGATATTTTTGAGAATAAGTGTCGATGTTTGACAAAATTTCATCAGCTTTTTTGTTTTTTCTGTTATTTAACCATTTTGCAAGATGTGGTTCTGTTTGGTTACAAATCAATGCACTCATTACCGGAGTTGCAAAACCTGCGGTCAACATCCATAAGGTATTATTTTGGATGGCAATTTTTTTCATTTTTTCTTGAATTGCATCTCGTCTGTTTTCAATATCTTTTGGAACACCCAATCTGTTACCCATTTTGTCGATTTCTTTGTCAGAATACAAGTCCCAAGGGATAAACTGTGGATCTTGATAGAATGGTTTTTTTCTGCCGAAACTGTCTTCATATTGTTTTTGAACGTTAACACCATGAATTAAATAAGCAGGTAATTGTATTGCGATTTTAGGCCAAATAGCCATTGATGCCAAAAATGAACCAAGTCCGACAAATTCCATTCCTTTTGTTACAGGTGTTTGTTTTTTAGTAAACAAATATCCTGCAATTGCAAGCCCCCCGAGTTTTAAACCGACATCATTTAGTCTACCAAGCTCATGGTCATTAGCTTTTCCGCTCATTGCGTGCTTGAATGCTTTTACATCGTACATCGCATCTTTTACCATAATTGCAGGAGCATTGAAAATATTGCCGTTTAGCAATCTACCTTTACCTTTTAGAGGTTTGATGAATGTTCGATTATTTAATTCTTGTTCAATATCAAAATTCGGTTTTGGTTTTTGGGTAGGAATATTTTCCTTAGCTTTAATCGGTTGTGGCTGAGGTCTTACGCTGCTAGTTGCTATGTAATTTTGAATTAGATTTGATGTCATTTTAGTTTACCACGTACTTTTCGTTTTTATTAATTACATCAGCTGTTCCGACCTTTGAAGGTTTGTGTGAGCTTGATAAAGTGTTTATTACTCCCAAAACAGAAGAAAGAACTGATACGCCAATTAACGCTTTGCCGGCATGTTTTGTTACGCCATGACCTTCTCCCTTATATAGGGCTTTTGCACTTTTTACAAAATTCCTTCCGAAAGATTTTAAGCTTTGCCCAAATTCTTTACCTTTCCAGAATTTGAATGTCATTACCTTAAAGAAATCTTCCCATGGTTTTTGGAAAGCAAAAGCTACGCCTGTTGCTGCCCAAAGGTATGATGACATTGTTTTGGCAAGATTTTCTTTTACTATAATTTCTTTAATTCTAGGTTTAACTTCTTGATCAGAATCGTTTAAATTTTCGCCCATTCCGAGTTTTTTTGCAATTCTGTCATATCTGTAATTTCTTTTTTCTCCCTTAGATTCATTACCATATAGCAAATCCCAACGAGGAAATTCAACACTTTCAAAAACCTTGTGATGTTCAATACTGATGATGTCTGTGTCATTCACATCTTCAGGCAATTCATAAATTACTTTAGCATAAGGTCTTTCTGTATCAATGCCTGTAGCCATTTGAACAGGTTTACTGATGAATGATTTGGAGATGTTTTTAGCCAAACCGTAGAATAAAACACCAAGTGCCATTTTTTGACCTAATGCAGAGGCTTTTGTGCTGGCGAAGTTTGAAAAATGTTTATTGGCAAAATTAAATACACCCATAAGCATTGCACTACCTACGATGTAAGGGACATTTCCCATTGTCAAAAATTCATAAAAATTAGCATTTTTGCTCCCTTTAAAACCCTTTGCAGGATAAACAGTAAAGGCATTTGTAAGCTTGTCAACTCCAATATGCAAGCGTGTAGCAAGATTGTCTTTTAAAAGAGTATCGTGATTATACGCAAGAGTTTTAGACTTTTCTTCCTTGCTATTTGCAGAAAAGTTTATTTTTGTTTCTACGTTATTAACTGGTAAAATCATCTTTACTCCATCACACATCAATGCCGTTATTACAACGACTGTAAATAATATTTTTTGTTACTTCATTAAACCCAATTTTACAAATTTTAACAATGCCCGAACAAGCTAAAACTAGCTAAAAAAGCTAAAGAATATAGCGGTTGCAATCCCTGCAATAATGCAGTAATAGCCAAAAATAGCAAGTGAGAATTTTGATATAAACTTCATGAAATATTTGATACATAAATAGCCTGTAATACCTGAAACGATTGTACCAACTAAAATAGCTGTCCAGTTATAATTAATGGCTTCTGCAACATCAATTTTTACTAAAGGATAAACCATTGATGCCCCCAAAATAATTGGAATGCTCAATAGGAAAGAATATCTTGCGGCTGTAACTCTGTCAAGTCCGCAGAACAAACCTGTTGCGATTGTCCAACCGGAACGTGAAAATCCGGGAAGTGCCGCCAAACCTTGTGCCAAACCAATTAAGATAGATGTTTTCAAATCAACGCTATCAGTTTTTGTTTCAATTTTTTTAGATTTGTATTCGCTATATAAAAGAGTAAAACCAGTTATAAACAATAAAATTCCAACAATTGCTGGTTTGTAAACCAATTTTTCTGCGATTTCGTTGATAGGTAAAGCAAGAGCCACTGTAATAACAGTACCTGCAACAATGAATAAACCTAATTTAGCTTCTCTGTCTGACCAATCTTTAGTTCTCAAGGCATGCCACATAGCTTTCAAAATTTTTGCTACATCTTTGCGGAAAAAAATTAAAACAGCGATAAGTGTTCCAAGATGAACCATAATGTCAAAGAAAACTTCTTCGTTTGAACTCTGAACAATCGGAATATTTTTCACGACTTTGTAAAAGTTTGATGTAAAAACAAGATGAGCAGAACTAGATATTGGTAAAAATTCGCTCAATCCTTGTACTATTCCCATTAATATTGCTTGTATAAAATTCATCTTTTTTATGCCCTTTCAAAACCTGTAAGTGTAAATCTTATTGCCCTATAGCCTTTCGGATATAGGCTTTGCCTCTATGCCTCTAGACATTTAAGTATCCAATTTTAGTCTTCTTCAAAATAACTGCAACAAGAAGTTTGAGTTTCCCAAACGGTTACTTTACTTAATTGAACAACTCTTTCTTTCAATTTGTTGTAAATGAACATTGAAATCATTTCGCTTGACGGACTTTCTCCCTTAAATTCAGGTAAAGCATTCAAATCTTTATGATCAAGCATATCAAGAACCGTTTTCAATTCTTTTTTTAAAACCTTATAATCCATTAAAATATTGCTTTTATCTAAAGTGTCGCCTTTCACAAAAACTTCAACCATCCAATTGTGACCGTGTTGATTTTCGCATTCTCCGTCGTAATTTAATAGATGATGTGCTGCCGCAAAAAACGCTTGTGTCTTGATTTCAAACATTTTATATCCCCTTTTTTAATATGTAATCACAAAATTCTCTTACTGCCCCTTTGCCTCCGCATTTTGTTGAAACAAAGTTTGCTACTTTTTTTACTTCGTTCACTGCATCAGCCGGACAACCTTTTAAGCTGACTTTTTCTAAAATGCAAATATCCGGAATATCGTCACCCATATAAGCTACTTCGTCAAAAGAAATTCCGTATTTTTGCATAATAGTTTCAAGATCGGCAATTTTATTTTTAGAACCTTGAAAAAGTTCTTTGATTTTTAAATTTTCTGCACGGTGTTCAACTGTTCCGTTTTTTCTACCCGTAATAATAGCGGTAATAATTCCGGCTTTGTTTAGACTAACTATACCGTGACCGTCTTTAGCGTTAAATGTTTTGTATTCAACACCGTTTTCATCATAAGTTATTCCGCCATCTGTCATTACGCCATCAACGTCAAAAGCTGCTAATTTAATCTTCATCTTACGCAACTCCTGCTCTCAACAAATCGTGGATATGAATAACTCCGATAGGTTTGTTGTTTTCATCAACTACGGCAAGTGCAGTGATGGAGAATTTTTCCATCAAGTTTAGTGCGCTTGCGCCATAATCTTTTTTAGAAATATGTTTAGGATTGCTGGACATAACGTCTTTTGCAAGAAGAGGTCTGATATTTTGGTATTTTATCAAAGTTCTTCTGATGTCACCGTCTGTTAATACACCGGTTAATATGCCTTCTTCATCAACAATCATAGCCATGCCTAATTTCTTTTCGGAAATTAGTTCTATTACATCGGCAAAGCTATCAGTTTCTTTGGCGATAGGAAGTTTCTCTGGTTCAGTCAACATCAAATCTGCAACTTTATATGTAAAGCCTTTTCCTAAAGCTCCTGATGGGTGGAAAATCAGAAAATCTTCTTTTGTAAACCCTCGTTTTTCAAGTAAACATACTGCCAAAGCGTCGCCCATCGCAAGAGTTGCGGTTGTGCTGGCAGTTGGAGCTTTGTTCAATGGACAAGCTTCTTTTTCCACAGAAATATCTAATGTAACATCTGATGAATGAGCCAAAGTTGAATTTAAATTACCAGTCATACCAATCATTGTTACACCAAATCTTTTTATTAAAGGAAGAAGGTTTAGTAATTCTTGAGTTTCGCCACTGTTAGAAATTGCGATTACAACGTCATTTCTGGTTATGATCCCAGAATCTCCGTGAGTACTTTCTGCAGGGTGTAGAAAGTATGATGGAGTGCCAGTAGATGTCAATGTAGCGGCAATTTTTCTACCAATAAGTCCTGATTTTCCCATTCCGGTAATAATTACTCGACCTTTGCAGTTGTATAAAATATCTATTGCTTTATCAAATTCTTCGCCGATATTGTCTTTAAGTCGCAAAATTGATTTTGCTTCAATATCAAGAACGCTTTTTGCTAAATTGTTAATAGAACTTACATCCATCATTGTTTCCATTTCTTTTAATCCCCTCTCCTGTCAAAATTATATAATAAATATCGTATAAATGTATTAAATTACTTAAAAATATTTAATTTTTGTAAAAATAGTGCGTTCTTTTTGGTATGAATAAAGATATTTGTTTTAAATTTGATAGAAAAAATTCAAAAATAGAAGATTTTAAAGAGTTTGTGAAAGAAAAAAATTGCAAAGTTTTGACAGTGGATTTATCATCTCTGAATGCGTTTGAAGCATTGAAATTTGCGGTTTTATCTTCTGCTTATCATTTTCAGAAATATCCGTCAGGTAAGCTCAAATTTATTAACAATTCTACTGATATAAATTCGTTAATTGCAGATTTTTCTTTAAATAATATGGAATTTGTTTAAATTAATGCGCAAAAAAATTTTTTTAGCGTTTTTTTATTCGTATGAGCATGCAACGTATAGGGATATCAGATCAAAAAATAATTGCACAATCTGTTTTCGCACAACCTAAAAATTTTGCGAATAATAAGGGGTTGCCTTCAGAAAAACAGAAAAATAAATCTCTTGTAAATGAAAAAAGTTTTTGGTTAGGAGTAGGAGCGATTGCAAGTGTAGTGGTTGCGGGGATTTTAATTACAAGAGGTAAAAAAGGGATTCCGACAAACAATTCAGGAATTATAAAAGATGTCCCTTCCCAGAAGGTGGAAGAAAAAACTGCAGAAATTGCTCAAACTTTTGAACCTCAAAAAGCCCCTATATTTGAAACGAATTTGAGAAAGAAAATCAGTTCGTATTTCAAAGCATTTAGGGATGAAAAAGATAAACCGACAGAAAATTTTGACACCCAGATTTCTCTTTATAAAGAAAATGATTGGAACAAGTTTAAAGAATACCTTGATTTTAGAATGAAAAATGTTATGTTTTTGCAAAATCAAGTCAAACCCATTCCGGCTGATGTTAGAGAGATGAGCGTAGAAGATGTTGATGCAGTGACTTCATTTGTTAGAAATTATGGATATAATTCTTATTTAAGAAATGGTATGAATGTTTCAAGGGTTGATGAAGTTAATAGACTAAATCGTTTAATAAACGAAGCTCAGCCACTAACAGAAGAAACTTATGTATATAGAGGGGTAAGAACTCAAAATTTAGATGGAAATCAAACAAATCTTGATTTTGTAGAGGATGATTTAGAAATTGGTGATACAATTATTGATAAGGCGTTTGTATCTACTGCTAGAAGTTATGACACTGATTTGGCATCAGTTGATCCGTTGTTGTTGAGCGATCCGTATAGAAATAGTGGTTATATTATGCGAATAAGATTGCCTAAAGGAACAAAAGGCTTTGATTGTCGAAGGCTAACTCAAGCGGAATCTGATAGAGGGGTAAATTCAACATTTATTCTTCCTCCTGATTCAGAATTTAAAATAAGAGCTTTTGACATGCCAAGACGAATTTTGGATTGCGAATACATTTTGCCGGAATAAAAATTTTTCTTAAAAAATTTACAGATTTTCAATCGTGTGCTATAATTTGCGCATGGAGGATAAGAGTATGTTGAAAAAAGCATTTACACTCGCAGAGGTTTTGGTTACTTTAGGTATAATTGGTGTAGTTGCAGCAATGACTATGCCAACACTTATTAATAATACAGGAAATGAAAAATATGTTGCGAAATTAAAAAAAGTTCAATCTTTGTTAGGACAAGCAACTATTAATGCGGTTGAAGAACACGGGATGATACAAGATTGGGGCTTTAGAGATGGAAGTAATGACCAAATAAACAGAATTTACGAATATTATGCCAAATCTTTGAAAGTTTCGAAGGATTGTGGAAATGATACGACAAATCCTTGTACTGCGCATGAAAGAATGCAAACTTTAGCCGGCACACAAACAGGTTGGAATAATGCAGTTGGTATGGGCGGAAATATTCGATCTTTTACTTTAGTAGACGGAACAACAATTTTTATGGACGGATATTGTAGTAATGAAGATAAAAATTTGTTCGGCGTAACTCGTAATACTTTGAGTAATTTTGTATTGTTTTTGGTTGACGTAAACGGGGATAAAAAACCAAACAAATTGGGTCGTGATATTTTCTTGTTTTTGCTAACTCAAGATGGAATAGTTCCTGCCGGAGCTGATGTTAGTGCTAATGATTCTGACTGTAAACAAGGAGGAGCTGGTTATCATTGTACTGCAAGAGTTATTCAAGAAGGTATGAATTACTAAAATTTAATATAACAGTATAAGGAGATTTATATGATTGAACATTTACAAAGTCTTGTGCAAGTACATGGGGTGGTAGTTTCTGCTGCAATATTGCTTGTGGCTTATGTGTTTATTGCGTTGGAAAAAATTCCGAAAGTCACAATCGCACTTTTGGGTGCTGCAATAACAATTATTTTGGGTTTGGTTAGTCAAACAAAAGCGATTGATGGTGTTATTAACTCTAATTATTTTATCAATTATGTTGATTTTAATGTAATTTTTTTACTTGTATCAATGATGATAATTGTAAGTATTGCAACACGTAGCGGAATGTTTAACTGGATTGCGAACGAACTTTTGAGGTTTACAAAAGGACATCCAAAACTTGTTTTGTTAACTTTGGGTGTTTTTACGGCGGTTACATCTGCGTTTTTGGATAATGTAACAACTGTAATTTTGATTATGCCTGTAACTTTCTTTATCGCAAAACAATTGGATATTAACCCGTTACCGTTTTTGATTACTGAAATTTTTGCATCAAATATTGGTGGAACTGCTACATTAATAGGTGACCCTCCAAATATAATTATTGGAAGTGCTGCAGGGTTGTCGTTTATGGATTTTTTGAACGAGTTAACTGTTGTTGTTGCGGTAATTCTTGCTGTTGTTGTCGCTTTGATGGTTTTCATTTTTAGAAAATCACTAAAAGCTGCACCGGAAAAAATGGAGGCAGTTGCTAATTTAGATAATTCTCATACTATTACGGATTTCCCTTTAATGATAAGAAGTGGAATTGTGTTAATTTTAGTGATTTTGGGGTTTGTTTTACATGATGTAACCCATATTGAAACTTGTGTTACTGCGATGTTAGGGGCAAGTTTCTTGTTGTTGTTTGAAAAACCAAAAGATATTTTGTGTGATGTTGAATGGAATACAATTTTCTTCTTTATTGGATTGTTCATAATTATCGGCGGTTTAGAGGCTACAGGTGGAATTGCATTGATGGCAAAATGGATTTTGGCAGTGACAAAAGGTTCACAAGAGGCTACTGCAATGATAATTCTTTGGGCATCAGGTTTTATTTCCGGTGTAATTGATAATATTCCTTACACTGCAACAATGACCCCGATGTTGTTGGAAATCCAAAAAACTATGGGCGGTGAATACACCTATCCTCTGTGGTGGTGTTTGTCATTAGGTGCTTGTTTAGGTGGCAACATGACAATTATTGGAGCAGCTGCAAACGTAATTGTATCTGAAACTTCTGCTCACAACGGCTATCCGATACCTTTTATGAAATTCTTAAAATATGGTGTAATTACAATGGTTATATCATTAATGATAAGTTCTGCTTATGTTTATATAAGATTTTTGCATTAGAAAATTGCCATTTCCCCCTTCCCTTTTTTGAGGGAAGGGCTAGGGATGGTGCTATCCCGCAAGAAAAAACTAATTTGCTTTTATTCGTTTTGTTTTATTTTTCAATAATAATAAAAATGGAATTACAACTATTGCCATAAGTGCCAACCACAAAAAGGCATCGTAAAATGCACCTAATTTTGATTGCAATATCAATTGTTTGTAAAGTGTTCCGGCGGCTTTTTTTTGAGCAACAACAGACGGATACATCATCATAAATTTATGTTGCAATGCGTTTAAATGAACTCTATACATAGGGTTATGCCAAGCCAGGTGTTCTACAAGGTTGCTTTGATAAACTTGCCCACCTCTTGCAATAAATGTTGATGCTGCTGAAGTAGATATTGCAGTTACAATGTTTTTGAACAATGCGTGTAATCCTGCAGCATCTGCTGTTTTGTTTGCCGGTAAAGTCAAAAAAGATAATGCTGAAATCGGAACAAATGCAACAGAAACCCCGAAACAAAGAATTAAGTTTGGAATAATTATACTGTGCATTGATGCAGTTGTGTTTAAGCAAGATAGCATAAAACAAGCTGCTGCCATAATTATAAATCCGATTGCGGTAAGTAGTCTGTTTTCAACAAGTTTTGCAATTTCTCCCATAATTAGTAATCCGAATAAGCAAACCATCGCTCTTGGCAACATTAACAAACCTGATGCTGATGGGCTATAGCCGATTAAACTTTGTGAGAATAGCGGAACTAAAAGGAGTGTACTATATAGTAAAATGTTGATTATTGAGCTGATAGATGTTCCATATAAAAAGTTTTTGTCTTTGAAAACTCTGATATCAATAATTGGATATTTGTATTCCAATTCCCAAACGTAAAAGAAAATGAATGAGAAAATTGAAATTCCGGTAACCCAACAAATCCACGGAGTATCAAACCAGTTGAATTGTTCTCCTTTATCAAGAACGATTTGCATACATCCCATAGCTACTGCAATTCCAGCAAATCCAATGATATCAAATTTTTTGTTATATTTTTCTTTTACGGGTTCATCTTTCGGAATTAAGAATTTGATTAGTGCTATTGAAATTAAGCATAGTGGAATATTAACGATGAATACCCATTGCCATGACCAATTGTCAGTCAAATATCCACCAAAGAACGGGCCTGCAAGTGGAGCAAACATTGCGGCAACTCCATATAATGCCATTGCAAAACCTTTTTTGTCGGGAAAGATGTCCAAAAGCATAGCTTGACAAAGTGGAAGAATACATCCTCCGCCAATTCCCTGAAAAATTCTTGCCATTATAAGCATATGCAAATCTTTGGCAAGAAGGCATAAACCTGCACCAATACAAAAAACAATTATACAATATAAGAAAAATTGCTTTTTCCCGAAAAGCTTTGCGAGGTAGCCTGTGGTTGGTAACATAATTCCGTTCGCAATGATATAGCTTGTGATTACGGAGTTTGCTTCATATTGTGTAGCTCCAAAATATCCTGCAATGTTTGGCTGACAAACATTTGTAGCAGAAGATGCAACAAGTGCTAAAATTGAAGGTAACAAGATTACCATAGCTTGAATATACGGGCTTACTTGTTTTTTTGTTACTGTTGTTTCTTCTATTTCAGTTATTTCACTAGTTTTCATCTTTTACTCATTATTTTACTTTAACTTTTGGTACAACAGACATTCCCGGAACTATATTGAAATCTTTGATATCTTCATCAAATACGATTTTTACCGGTACACGTTGAACTATTTTTACATAACTGCCAACAGCGTTTTCAGGTGGAAATAAGCTTGATTTTGCACCTGTAGAACGTTGAATACTGTCAATATGTCCTTTAAATCTTTTTCCTGGATAAGTGTCGATTTTGATTGAAACTGGTTGACCTTTTTTCATGTGAGTAAGTTGGATTTCTTTAAAGTTTGCGACAATCCATACATGTTCCGGCACGATTTCCATTAAAGGTTGACCGATTTGTACGTAATTCCCCATTTCTACACTTCTTGCTGAAACCATTCCGCTTTGTGGGGCGTAGATTTTTGTATATGAAAGATTTAGTTTTGCTTGTTCAACTTCAGCTTCAAGTCTTTGAATTTCAGCTTCTACAACTTCTGCTTTGGCTTGATGACCTTCAAGAGCCGATTTTAAAGCTTTTGTTTTTTCTGTAGCAGCTTTGTGGTTTGCCTGTGCTACTGTGTAATGTGTTGAACTATTGTCATAGTCTTGTTTTGAAACAATTCCTGATTTGTACATATCAGAATAACGTTTATGGTCCTTTGTCGCAAAGTCAAGCTTTGATTTTGTAGAATTTTCGTCTTCAAAAGATTGTTGAACATTTGAACCGCCTTCATCTATTTGTTTTTTTGTAACGTTTAGTTGAGCTTTTGCTTCTGCAAGTTTTGCTTCTGCTTCATGAAGTTTTACTTCATAATCAGCCGGATCTATTTCAACAAGAAGTTGACCGGCTTTAACTATATCGTTATCGTCGACAAGAAGTTTTACGACAGGTCCTTGAACACGAGGTGCTATTGAAACAAGTCTGCCTTCAACAAACGCATCATCTGTTGATTGGAAAAATGTAGAATGAATTGCAAGCGCAATACCTGTAATAAATAGGATACTTGCCGTAATAATAGGAACAACTACTCGTTTTTTCTTATATTCAGGGCGTTTTTTCTTTTTGCGCTCTTTTCTTGTTTTAAGTCTTTCTTTAGCTTCTTCCACAAATTCTTCTGATTTTACAGGGGATAAATCTTTTTTAGAAGTTTTTGGAGCTTTTTTTATCTCTTTATTAGGTTCATTGTTATTATTTTCTGTCATAATAGTCACCTCTTACTTATATTTGTATGTGTAATTTTTCTTCTAAATTTGCTTTGATTTTGTTCAGAACATTCAGACAGTTTGTAAGTTCTTCATCGCTTACACCTGAAACAGAATCTTGCCAGTGTTCTATAACCGTTGGCAAAACGGTTTCGTATTCTTTTTTCCCTTTTTCGGTAATATTAATTTTGAATACTTTCCGTTTGTTTGTATCTGGGGTTCTGGTAACAAGTTCTTTGTTTTCCAGTATATTTATAATTCTTGTGATGTTTGGTCTGTCTTTTAGTGTAATTGCGCCTATTTGTCTTTGATACAATCCGTCATGATCAAGTATTGCAGTCAATACCGTGAACTGTTCTGGGGTAATTTCGTAATTTGCTTTTACAAATTTTTGGTTTGCGATAGCACGCACCATCTTGCCTACACGTACAAGTTTCATCCCAATTCTACTTTTTAATAAATCTGTCTTGTCCATGATTTTTCTTTGTGTTATTATGATAACACAAGAAAAGGAAATAGCAAGCATGAAAAATTTTAAAATACTTTTAGCCCTGTTACTATTGCTATGCACAATTTCTACGGCGCAGGCAAAAACAAATAAAAAAGATGTAGATAATAGAATAGAATATTTGAACCTTGACTGGTGGCAAAAATATAATGATCCTGTCTTGACAGAATACATGTCAATAGCTTTTCAAAATAATCAGGACTTAAAAATTGCTACACTTAATGTTAAACAAGCAGAGCAAGTTGTAAAAATGTCTTTTGCAAATCAATTGCCACATGCAGGTTTTCAAGGTGATGTATTTAGAGATTTTTCATCCTCAACAATAAAATTTGGCGGGATAACAATTCCTGATTACTCACAAAGTAATTTTTTATTACCTGTGACATTGAGTTATGAGGCTGATATTTGGGGTGAAAATTACTTAAAAACAAAAGCTATAAAAAAGCAATTAGAAATTATTAAGCAAAATGAAAGAGCTTCTTATATATATTTAACTTCTTCTTTGGCTGCAAATTATTTCAATTTGGTTAAGTTGGATAAATTAATCAAAAACCAAGAAGAATTGGTGAAAATTCAAACAGAAGTTGTTGCATTACAAGATAAAAAATATCAAAACGGTTTGTGTACAGTTATGGATTTGATGAACGAAAAGCAGCTTCTAACTCAATTGCAAGAAGAATTAAATTCTTATATTGATACACGAATAATTATAGGTAGAGAACTCGGTGTTTTAACAGGTCTGAGAGAAAAGGATTTATCAGAAGTAAAAAGAGGCAGTTATGAAAATATTGCATTAATTCCGTTGCCATCAGGGATTAATGCTGAAGTAATTCAGTATAGACCGGATTATTTGAAAGCAGAAGATTATGTGCAGAAAATCGGGATTGATGTAAAAGTTGCACGTCGAGACTTTTTGCCAAAATTTACTCTTTATGGTCAAGCTGGTTTTAGCGCTTACAATTTGACTAATATTTTTGGAAATCATACTTTCAAATCTTTGATAGGCTTTGTTCCATCAATTGATTTGTTTACTGGCGGTATGAAAATGGCTACTTTGAGATACAAAAAACTTGAACTGGAAAAAGCGCAACAAATGTATGAAAAAACAATTCTTACATCCATTCAAGAAGTTAATAACTCTCTTGGAGGTGCAATTACAAGAGAGTTGAACTATAAGGAAAGTGTAAAACGTTATAATCTTGAAAATGAAAAATTTCAATTAGCTAACCAAAAATATGATATTGGTGCTAAATCAAACCTTGATTTAATGAAGGATAGAGAGAAACTTTTGGTTGCTGAAAAAGATGAAGTTAACGGAAAAATTAATTATTTGATTTCGACTGTAAATATTTACAAAGCTGTTGGAGGAAAAGATTTTACGACAGTGAATGAAGGGTTGTAATAAAAACTTCCCTTCCCTTGTGAGGGAAGGGTTAGGGATGTGTGCTATCCTGCAAATGTAAATATTTATCCAAATACTGCCTAACTGTACAATTATTTATTCACAAAAATGTGCTTAAATTTATGTATGAAAAAATTTGTATTTGCAATTTTAGCATTTTTAATTCCAAATTTAATTTGTCAGGCAGAAGAAATTCATTTTGAAAATGAAGTTTATACCTTGAAATATAGTGCCATAGCTCCACAAACTGAAGGTTATGGTAATGAATATTTTCGAAAAAATGAAAATGTCGGGAATTGGTCAAAAATGGTTGGAGTTTATTATTATCCAAATGAAAATAATCCGCTTAAATATGCTGAAAACTTTGATAAAACAGTTGAAAACACTGAAAATAGCGTTCTTTTAAAATTAATTGAAAATAAAAAATCTGATAAGGCTGCAATAAGTTTTCTTGTGAATGGTTGCGAAAATGCTAAGAAATATTTCGAATATGATATTTATAAATTTGAAAAAAATCAAAACAAGGGCATGACCGTGATAAAGTATGCTGTGAAGCACTACTTCACAAGTAATGAAGAAATCAAAAAAATCGCTGAAGAAATTAAGAAGAACAATGATAAATACCTTGAAACCATTATTATGTCGCAAACTCCGGCGATTATTGAAAAAGATATATGCGTTCACGAATAAGAAAAACGTTCTGTTGACAAGAGCTATAAATCTCCGTATCATCTACTTATGGTAGTAGAAGATATTACACGTGTAAAAGATTATTTAACCAAAACCAAACTTTCAACTTTGGATTTTGTTATAAATCCTTATGTCGGTTGTCCAATGAAATGTCTTTATTGTTATGCTGCTTATATGGTGAGCTTTAGTAAACATGAAGAAGATTGGGGAGATTTTATTGACGTAAAACATACCAACAAAAGAATTAACCTTTTTAAAATCAAAGATAAAAAGGTTATGATTAGCACAGTTACAGATCCATACAATTGTTATGAGGAAAAATATCGAATTACCCGAAAAATCATGGAGCAGTTGGCTTTTTCTGCGGTATACATTACGATTGTTACAAAATCGGATTTGGTTTTAAGAGATATTGATCAATTTAAAAAGATGCAACATGTTGAAGTTGCAATTTCTTTAAGTACTCTTAACGAAAAAATGAGAGAAAAATTAGAACCTTGTGCAACAAGTATTGAAAAAAGACTTGAAACCTTAAAGATTTTGAAGGAGAATGGTATTAGGACAGTAGTCTTTGTTGCTCCTGTTATTCCAGAAATCACAGATTTCAAATTAATAATTGACAAAACTAAAGATTATGTTGACGAATACTGGTTTGATATGTTAAACTTGAGAACGAACTTTAAAACCAAAATGTTTAGGTTTATAGAAGAAGAATATCCAATATTCAAATCATTGTATCAAAGTATTTATAACAAAAAAGATTCAAAATATTTTAAAGAAATATCAGACGAAATTGACAAATATTGCACCGAAAAAGGTGTTGCATATAAAAATTTCTATGCCGGCACATAAATTGCTTCTTGACAAATAAAATAAATCTTTTCAGCCGGCTTTTCCTAAAATTAAAAAGAACCTGTTAAAATGGGTTCTTTTTTGCTATAATTTATGTCAATGGAGGTTTATATTATGAAAGTATTGTTAGTAAATGGTAGTTCAAATTTACAAGGATGTACTTATACGGCATTGTCTGAGGTTGCAAAATCATTAGAAAATAACGGAATTGAAACAGAAATTATTCAAGTTGGAAAAGATGCAATTAGGGATTGTTCTGGTTGTGGATATTGCCGTAAAAATGAAGGTTGTGTATTCAAAGATGATATTGTAGCAGAAATTATTGAAAAAGCAAAAACGGCTGACGGTTTTGTCTTTGGATCTCCTGTTTACTATGCGCATCCGGCAGGAAGATTATTGTCAGTTATGGATAGAGCGTTTTATGCAGGTGGAAAATATTTTGCATTTAAACCTGCAGCGGCGGTTGTTTCCGCAAGACGTGCCGGAACTACTGCTTCACTTGAGGCAATAACAAAACATTTTACAATCAACCAAATGCCTGTAGTATCTGCAAATTATTGGTGTATGGTTCATGGTGCGCAAAATTCTCCAGATGATGTAAGAAAAGATGAAGAAGGCTTGCAAATAATGAGAGTTTTGGGAAAAAATATGGCTTGGTTATTGAAATGTATTGAATTAGGTAAACAATCAGGAATTGAGCATCCACAACCGGAAAATAAAATTGCAACAAATTTTATAAGATAGTTTCAAAGATTTCGATGCGTAGATGCAAAGAGGCAAAGGCGGTGTCAAAAGTAGCTAGGCCGCTAAGAAGTGAAGCAGCTAAGCGAAACAAATTCCTCCCTAATGAGGGAGGATGAAAGGTGGGTGCTATCCAGTAAGGGAAATATTATAAGCTTTCACCCATCTGCCCTTCGGGTATCTTCCCTATAACAAATAGGGAAGAATTGGACAATTACTTGAAAAACATCAAAAAATTTGTTAAAATGTAGATGTAAATTATAAAGATAGAAAGGAATTTTTTATGAAAAAGCATTTATTGGCTCGTCGGGGGGGGGGCAATCGCTAAAACTCTCTCATAGTCAAGGTTTTACCCTGGCGGAAGTCTTAATTACGCTTGGTATAATCGGAGTTGTTGCGGCATTAACTATTCCGAATCTTGTTGCAAATCATAGAGCTAAAGAACTTGAAATAGCATTGAAAAAAAATGCGTCAATTATTCAGCAGGCTCTAAATCTTGCAAATGAAGAAGAAGGTGAAACAATTACTTCTACAAGTATTCCAAGTCGCTCATTAAAAGAAAAATTAAAACCATATCTTAACGTTTTGAAAGATTGTGGCTTTGGAACAGAACTTGGAGCTTGTGTGCCAAATGTTGCTTATGAGCATTTGCAAGAGCAAAAAAATATTTATAGGACATATTCAAAAACAAGAAATATTGATTACAGTTTTTTAGATGATGGTCAATTACTTTTAACGGATGGAACTCTGATTATGTTTGAAAATAGTAACCCTCAATATAAAGCAGTATTTATTTCCGTAGATATAAATGGAATTAATAAAGGTCCAAATGTGTGGGGACATGATTTGTTTACGTTTGATTTGACAGAAGAAGGGAAATTATTACCAATGGGTGCGCCACATACTCACTATGATATTTGTTCAAAAACATCTTCAGGAGAACGAAATGGAATTGGTTGTACTTATAAGGCGATGACTGACCCAAACTATTTTAAACAATTACCGTAAGGATCTGTTGTTGAGTTAGAAACAACCTACAGTTGTAATTGTCACCTTGAACTTGATTTAAGATCTATCAATGTTGATAAAAGATCGCGCAACAAGTGTGCGATGACATGTCATTTTTCATATTTTACCAAAATTTGTCATATAAGGTATAAACAAATTTTGTCACAGAGAGATATGTGCGTAGCATAACTCTATACCAATATATGAGGTATGAACAAATTTTGTCACAGAGGACTACGTGCGTAGCACTAGTCTAATTTCTTTTTTAAATCGCTTTTAACGTTGCTTAGTGGACCGTTATTTGGAGTTCTGATGTTATGGTAATATTTTTTAGCGAATGTAAACGGGTATTTCGGCAACCATGTACATTTTATAAAAATATTCACTGTGTCTGCGCCTTGTGATAACATCAATTCATCAATTGTTTCTTCGTGCGATGGTGAAATTGATGAGAAGATTTTTAGGAAGTAATCTGTGAATGTTACGGCAGAATAACCTGATGCGGTAAGTGGGTCTTTTACAAATTCTGTTACCTTAAAATTTTTATTTTCTTTGATGTTTTTAACATCTTCCGGTAACTCAATTTCTCCACCTGCAATTTGTTCAATTTCATACCATTGCCCGTTATACTCTATTCGCATAATATTCGGTTTTGGCATATAGATTTCATCAAATATCGGTTTAAGAATAATGTTTCCATTTCTGTCTGCTACGCCGTATTTGTAGTTCTTTTTGATAAGAAACATTCCGCCAAAAAGCATATTTATTGTCATATACTCGTTTGGAAGAATAATTTCTCCTTTTTCATCGTAAACCCCGTAATCATTTTCATTGCCGAGTTTTACGTATTTTAACATCATTCTGTCTACGTGGCGAAATTTTGGCTCAACAAGAATATTGCCGGAACTGTCCATTATGCCGTATTTGTTCTTTTTATTTATAATCCATGAGGAAGTTCCAAGACGAATAAGCTTTTTGTATTGTGCATCTACAACGATATTTCCGGATTTGTCTTTAAGTCCGAAAAGAGTGTTTTTATTGTTGCTAAACACAACTACATCTTGCATTGTAAGCTGAGCCTTTAATGGTTCTTGTGTTTGCGCAAAAGTATTTTGCGATGAAAATAATAGAACTAAAAATAGAGTTAAAACAAGCTTTTTCATAACTAAATAATAGCATAAAATATTTCATGATATAATTTTGTTATGGTGATGAGTAAAAAGGCAAAGATTATAACTAGTTTGGTTGTAGTTGCGGGAATGCTTGCTGCAACACCTTTTGTTGTTTATTTGAAGGTTTTGCCTTGTGCGGTTTCGCAACCAAAATTTATTAGTTTTGTTGAAAAAACTGTTAATAAATATGCTGGGTTGGATATTGAAATTATTCATCCTGAGTTAAAAACATCGCTTTCTCCTGTAATAGAATTTAAAGTTGATGAACTTTCCGTATCTAAAAAAGGGGCAAGTTTGTTGAGCGTAAACAAGTTTGACACGGTAATTTCGCTTAAGGAAATTTTTGACAAAAACATAATTATCCAAAAATTGGGTGCGGATTATATTTTTGCCGATGTAAATAAGTTGATGGATTTGTCGCAGCCCAAAAAAGAAGAACAGAAAAAAACTGAATGGGATTTTGATTTCTTTGATTCGTTGTTGTATGTGAAAAAATCTGTGTTTTTGTACAAGATTGAACCATCGACTTATGTAACTTTAAAGGCTGATGATTTAAAAATTGATAATACTCAAAAAGTTATCAGATATGTGCATTTTAACCTGACATCAGCTATTAGAAAAGATGGTAAAAATCTTCATTTTAATTTGGCTGATAGAAATGCGGTTTTTATTAAAAATAAGGCGATTTGGGTTCAAAATTGTTACTTGATATTTAATGACTCAAGGATATTTTTTAATGCTTGGGCTGACAAAAAGAAAAATTATAATTTAGAAGTTTTTTCAAAGAAAATAGATGTTGCAGATGTTTTAACTCTTATTGATTCTAATGTTGTGGAAAACAATTTGAATGAGCCTTTGAGCTATTTTAAGGATTTGAAAGGTGATTTCAATTTTAATATAAAACTTTCAAACAATGATTTGAATGGTGTTGTAAACTTAAATAAAATTTCTTGTAAAATTGTTCCGTTGAGTAATATTCCGTTATTGTTGCAAAAGGGCAAAATTGCAATGACGAAAAGTGATATTAAATTGTCTGATTTTAAAGGGTATTATAACAACAAGCAAGAAAATAAAGTTGAAATGCAAGGTTCTGTGAAGGATTATTTGAAATCTATTGATACGGATATTGTTGCTCGTGCGGTTGTTACGAACGATTTTATGTTAAATTATTTGTCAAGGATGGTCGGAACAAAGATTGAGTTGGTTGGCGGTTCGACAAAAACAAGAATTGATTTGAAATCAAAAAATAACAAGATTGATATTTTGTGGTTATTTGGCGTAAAAAAAGGTCAAGATATCCTTGTAGATGGCGCATCTTTAACCCCTGTTAATTATATCAGAGGGGTTAAGGGCGATTTGCATTTTGAAAGTAATTTATTGAACATAAAATCAATTGATTATTATATTGTTCCGGATAATTTTACAAAAGAACAAGTGCAAAAGGTCAAGCCGGTTGTAAAATTAGCCGGAAATATTGATTTCTCTAAATCAGAACCGTTTGTTAAAAATCTTGGTTTTGAAATTCCAAAACTATTACCGAGTGAGTTTTTGAATGTCTTGATTGGCGATAAGATGTTTAAAAAGGGTAAAATCGCCGGTAAGATGGAAATGATTAATGGGGAAAGTTATCCGTATTTGAACGGAAATCTTTCTATGGATGGAGTTTTTATTCCATCTCAGAGGGTTTTTGTTAAACATGGCGAAATGACAACAAGCGATGGGTTGCTGAATTTAGCTGCTCAAGGTGGTTATAGACGTTCAAAATTCGATTTTACCGGAAATCTTTTAAACCAAATAAAGTTCCCAATTGTTGTAAAACATACGAATTTGACAATTGATAATATTGATGTTGAAAGATTTATTGCATCTGCAAATAATCAAAATTCAGAAGCCATAACAAGTGAAAAATTTGATGTAAGACCTTCTGGCGAAGCAAAAGACAATGATGACAACACTCCAACATTTGATATTGGTAATTTTGTTGTAGAAGATTGTGTTTTGCACATAAAAGAGGGTAAATACAAAGATATTAATTTTGAAGATGTAAAAGCGACGCTTTCGCTTGATAAAAATAGTGTTTTGAATATGTATTCAAACCGTTTTGTGATAGCAGAAGGACATTCGTCTGCAAAAGTTAATTGTGATTTAAAAAAACATAAATACAATTTGAAATTAGGTATTTTGGATGTAAATTCTGATATTATTGCAACAACTTTATTAACACTTCCAAGAGAAATCTCTGGCAAGGCAAGTGGTTTGATAGAATTGAATACTGATGATAGTATGAAATTAAATGGATCTGTGAAATTCTTAATTAAGGATGGAACTATTCAAAAAGTAGGTTTGGTTGAATATATTTTGAAATTCGCTGCCTTGTTCAGAAATCCTTTAGTAATGATTAGTCCGTCAACATTCTCAGATTTGGTGAATATTCCGGAGGGTAATTTTGATAAAATTACAGGGACTTTGTCGATAAAAGATAATGTTGTTGAAAGAATGATGATTAAATCATCTGCACCACAATTAAGTTCATTTATTGTAGGAAGATATGATATTGAAAACAGTGATGCTGCTTTGAGAATTTATACAAAATTTAGTAATAAAAATAAAGGTTTTGCGGGATTTATGCGAAATATTTCATTAAATAGTTTAGCAAACAGAATTCCTCTTAGTAGTAGAAATGACCGTAACTATTATTCCGCAGAAATCTCTCAATTGCCGCCAATTGATGCGAATGAAAAAGATTGTCAAATTTTCTTGACTAAAGTTGATGGAGATGTTGAACACAACAACTTTATTTCATCATTGAAGAAAATTAAGTAATTAATTTAACCTAATAATTTCAAAATTTAGGTATACTGCAAAAAGTAACCATAGTAAGTATGGTATTAATAAGTATCCAGAATTTTTTGAAATCTTGAAAAAAGCAACAATTGTGAGTAATAAAAATATTGTCAGCAATGTAATTATAACAAAGGCGAACTTGATATTATGGAAGTAGAAAAATACGGGACTCCAAGAGAGGTTTAGTAATAATTGAATTACAAAGAATATTATTGCAGGCTTTTTGTCTTTATTGGTGTCAGAATATAGCATTAACCAAAAGGCAAGTAACATCAAAAAATACAAAACTCCCCACACGGGCGCAAATGTTTCTGCTGGAGGATTGAGAGTTGGTTTATTTAAGCTATTGTACCAAATTAAATTCATATTTGTATTTTAAAATTTGACAAATTTAAAAGCATTAGATTATATTCAAAAAATTGTTACTATATTTTTTGTAACAAAATAATTAACATTAGTGGAATATATTGTTAAACTATTATTAAATTAAAAAGGGAGTAATGTATATATGATAGGAAAAGTTCAATTAAACAATAAACCATCTTTTGGCGCAAAGTTTTATAATTATCCGCACTGTTTAACAAATCCGAAAATTAAAGAAAAATTTCAAAAAGCAACTAAAGAATATCCTGATTATGTATTATCGCAGGAAAATATTTCTTTTTTTGATAAAGACCAATTTTATTTGTTTAAACGTGGTGAAGTTATCGCTTTTGATACTGACTATTTAACGAGCCTAAAAAGCCTAAGAAAAAATAATCATTCAGTAGATGATACGGTTAATGTTTTAGTGTCAATATTTAATAAAATGGTTAAAAATGTTAAATAGTTTGTTTTAGGTTTTTATATAGATTTTCTGCGATTGTTTTATGGCTTTCGGCTGAAAAATGAAGTCCGTCAAGAGGAGAAACTTTGGCAATCTCGTTTAAGTCTACAAGCTTACACGCATGTTTTTCTGCTAATTTTTTATAAATTTGTGGTAAATGATAAGATTTTTCAACAGAAATTTCATCAAATTGAAAATTGAAAACACCACTTTTAATCCCTGCTAAATCTAGTTTTGACGGACAAACAAGGATTATTTTCGCATTAGGTGATAGGTCTTTGGTTATTTTTATCAGTTTTTCTATTCCTTGTTCAAATTCTTCTAATGTCGGTCTGAAAAACAATTGTAAATCGTTTACTCCGATTGCTAGAATTATTATGTCGAAGTATTCGGCTTTTAAATATTTTGGCAAAATTTTGTAACCGGTTTGTTCTATACCTGCAGGATTATCAATAAATGCGGTTCTGTTGTTGCAACCGGCTTCAATAACTTCAAGTTCGTTTCTGCAAAGAGATTGCAAAACTCCTGTCCATCGAGTATTTTTGTCATATCTTAATCCGCTTTGTGGGATAAATCCATATGTGTTGCTATCTCCAAAACATAAAACCTTTTTCATAAAAACATAATAACATAAATAGAGTGAGTAGTGAGTAGTGAATGGTGGATAGTTCTTATATGGCTAATTATTAAAAAATATTAAAAATTAATAAAATAGGGGCTTGACTGAGAGTGTACTCTCAACTGTAAAATAATAATTGTATAAGGAGAATATTATGAGTAAAAAAGTTTTAATCTTATCTGCAAGCCCAAGAAAAGGTGGAAATTCAGATACTTTGTGTGATGAATTTATGAAAGGTGCAAAAGAAGTTGGACATGATGTTGAAAAAATATTTTTGAGAGATAAAAAGATTAATTACTGCACAGGTTGCGGATTATGTAACGAAAACGGCTACATAGCTTGCTCTCAAAAAGATGATGCTCCGGAAGTTTTAGAAAAAATGGTTCAGGCTGATGTTATTGTTATGGCTACACCTGTGTATTTCTATACAATGAACGGACAACTTAAAACTCTTATTGATAGATGTTGTTCAAGATATACTTCTATGGTTGGAAAAGATTTTTATTTCATCGCAACCGCTGCTGACATGAGAGAGCAAGCGTTAGAAAGAACTTTTGATGGTTTGAGAGGTTTTATTGCTTGTCTTGAAGATGCTAAAGAAAAAGGTTTGATTTATGCTGCCGGTGTTTGGCAAAAAGATGAAGTTAAACGTACAAGATATATGAATGAAGCATATGTTATGGGCAAAAATGTATAAATAAGGAGATTACAAGATGATTTTAGACAAAGTTAATACCCCTGATGATTTGAAAAATTTGTCTGTCCAAGAAATGAATTTTCTTGCAGACGAAATGCGTGATTTGATTATAAAAAAAGTAAATACAACCGGTGGACACATGGGACCAAATTTAGGTATTATTGAAACGACTATTGCGATGCACTATGTTTTCAATTCCCCTGTAGATAAATTTGTGTTTGATGTTTCTCATCAATGTTATCCACACAAGATTTTAACCGGAAGAAAAGAAGGGTTTATGAACCCTGAAAACTATTTGAAATACACAGGTTATACTGCTCCGGAAGAAAGCGAACACGACTTATTTAAGGTCGGACATACGTCAACTGCTGCAAGTTTGGCAGTTGGAGTTGCAAAAGCTCGTGACTTGAAAGGTGAAGCAGGAAATGTTGTTGCAATTGTCGGTGATGGCTCATTAAGCGGTGGAGAAGCATTTGAAGGTTTTGATAATGCTGCAGCTCTAGGTTCAAATATTATTCTTATCCTAAATGACAATGATATGTCTATTGCTGAAAATTATGGTGGAATTTATGCTAATTTAAAACTTCTCAGAGATACAAAAGGACAAGCAGAATGTAATTTGTTTAAAGCTATGGGGTTTGATTATTTATATGTCGATGAAGGTAACAACATAGAAAAACTTATTGATGCTTTCCAAAAAGTTAAAGACATTAATCATCCGATTGTAATGCACATTAAAACCGTAAAAGGTCATGGTTTGGCAGTTGCGGAAGAAAATAAAGAAGCTTTTCACTGGGTTATGCCAGGAATATTGGATGAAAAACCTACTCAAGTAGAACCTGCTCCCGTAGTTGAAGATTATAATTCAATTACAAAAGATTTTATTTTGAAAAAAGCAAAAGAAGATAAAACAGTAATCGCCGTGAATGCAGCAACTCCTGGTGTATTTGGATTTGATACAAAATTTAGAAACGAACTTGGTAAACAATATACTGATGTTGGTATTGCAGAAGAACACGCTGTTGCCTACTCTTCAGCCCTTGCTAAAATGGGTGCAAAACCTATTTTGGCAATTATGACATCATTTGTTCAAAGAACTTATGACCAATTGTCTCAAGATTTGTGTTTGAATAATTCTCCGCTAACGATTTTGGTTTACTGGGGCGGGATTTCAAACGCCGATGCAACTCACTTGGGAAGTTTTGATATTTCAATGATGTCAAATATTCCAAACCTTGTTTATTTATCCCCTACAAACAAAGAAGAATATCTAGCGATGCTAGAATATTCACTAAATCAAACTGAACATCCGATTGCAATTCGTGTTCCGATGACTTCGCTTGAAGCAACAGGTGTTAAAGACACAACAGATTATTCGAAATTGAACAAGTTTAAACTTGTTGAAAAAGGTGAAAAAGTTGCAATTTTGGGGCTAGGGAATTTCTTTAACTTAGGAAAAGATGTTAAAAAAGCTTTGAAGGAAAAAATGAATATTGATGCAACATTGATTAACCCTATATTTATGACAGGTGTTGATGAAGAGCTTCTTGACGAGTTGAAAAAAGACCACAATGTTGTAATTACCCTAGAAGACGGTATCTTAGATGGCGGATTTGGAGAAAAAGTTGCTCGTTACTATGGAAATTCTGATATGAAAGTATTGAATTTTGGTGGTAAAAAGGAATTTACCGACAGAACACCTCTTGAAGAACTTTATAACCGTTACCACTTAACAACAGATTTAATCGTTGAGGATGTAGCAAAACTATTATAGATGCCATGATGCCGAGAGGTAAAGAAGCTAAGTCTATTTAAAGCACCTGATAGTTACTATTAACTATCGGGTGCTTTTGTGTTAATTTATTTTTAGGAGGTCATGTATGTACACAATTAAAGAAGTAGCTGATAAAATGGATGTATCTGAGCATACTCTTAGGTTTTGGGCGAAAAGTGGATTTTTCCCGTTTGTAAAAAGAGATAAAAATAATATCAGAATGTTTTCTGATAACGATTTGGATTGGGTAAAAATTGTTAAATGTTTGCGTGCTGTTGGAACTGAAAATAAAGCGATTAAAAGGTATATTGATCTTTGTATTGTCGGAGATAGTACTATTCCTGAACGTTATGGGATTATTCAGGCGACTAAATTAAAAGCCCAAAAGCAAATGGAAGAGCTTCAAAAACAAATGGAACTTTTGGATTTTAAAGAAGCATTTTACCAAAACTTGATTAAGAATAATTTGAAAGATACTTGGAATCCTATGAACAATCATACTCCAGAGGAAGCAATGGCGTAAAGGGGAAGAATGCAAGATTTTTCTAAAAAAGAAATAATAGAAATTTTAAAAGATGATAGCCAAAATAATTGGGTATTTTCTCTTGCTGACAAAGTTAGAAAAGAAAATGTTGGCGAAGAAGTGCATTTGCGTGGACTTATTGAGTTTTCTAATATTTGTAAAAGAACATGTAAGTATTGCGGTTTACGATGTGCAAACAAAGAGCTTGACAGATATCGAATTGAACCTGATGATATTATTTTTTATGCTAAAAAAGCCGTCGAAATGGGGTACAAAACTGTTGTTCTTCAATCTGGAGAGGATGAATATTATTCAAGGGATGTTCTTTGCAAGGTAATAAAAGGTATAAAAGATTTGGATGTCGCTTTAACTCTTAGCGTTGGTGAGAGAAGTTTTGATGATTACAAAGCATTTAAAGATTGTGGTGCAGATAGGTATTTGATTAGAATTGAAACGACTGATAAAGAATTGTATAAAAAAATGCACCCGAATATGAATTTTGAAAATAGAGTTAGATGTCTGAAAGATTTAAGAAAATTAGGTTATGAGGTCGGAACAGGGTGTCTTGTAGGACTTCCTGAGCAAACAATAAATTCTCTTGCAGGAGACATTTTGTTTTTTAAGGAAATTAATGCCGATATGGTGGGGATTGGGCCATTTATTGCTCATCAGCATACTCCTTTAAAAGATTGCCCAAATGGCGATTTTACTTTGGCATTAAAAGTTATGGCATTGACAAGAATTATGCTGAAAAATATCAATATTCCGGCAACTACAGCAATGGAAACACTAAATCCAAACGGAAGAATAATCGCATTACAAAGTGGCGCAAATGTAGTTATGCCAAATGTTACGACAACGGAATACCGAGCAAAATATGAGATTTATCCGAATAAAATTTGTATAAACGAAAACCCTTCTCAGTGTTTTCACTGCATAAGCGGAAAAATAAAATCAATTGGCAGAACGATTTCGACTGGTTATGGTTTCAGAAATTATAAATAAAACCGGCATGGGGTTGAAATTTTTGGAAAAATAGTTTATAATAGAAACACAAGGTGGTAGTTTCCTAAGCTACCGATGCCTTGAAGATGGTCTAAACGGTTCTTAATTATTTAATTGAGAGCCGTTTTTTAATACAAATAAAATCATAAAGATTAGCAATAAACTAATATTGAAATTATCCATATTGACCCCCTTTCTAGCCGAGAGCTAACTCGATGATCTAAATTGTTGTAGTCAGCTTCGTTTCGAAAGACATCTTTTACCTTGTGCAGTTTTAATATAGCAAGAATATTATTAAAAAATATAGTTTAAATACATTAAAAATAAGCCGATAGGGAGGCTCGAACTCCCGACCTACTCATTACGAATGAGTTGCTCTACCAACTGAGCTATATCGGCTTAAAAATATTAAATTGTCAACTGTTGGTAGAGCAAGCTCTACTGGAAATTGAATTACGTTCCGTGTTCACTCCACTGAGGGTGCTATACCGGCTTAAAATATTAAATTCTCAACCAACTAGACATAACACAACAATGGTTGAGTTTTTTCCAACAGAGATTGCATTACTTAAAAATTATCTACCTAACAAGCTGAACTGTCAATAACGCCTCCGCCCAATACTATGTCTTCGTTATACAAAACTACGGATTGTCCGATTGCAATTGATTTTTGTAAATCATCAAATATGACTTCTATTTTCCCGTCAGGTAGAGGTTTTGCTATCACGTTAACCGGTTCTTGGGTTGAGCGAATTTTAGCTTGTGCTTTAATTTCTTCTTTCAAATAGTCAAAAGCTATCCAATTGAAATTTGTTGCGGTTAATGATTTTTTGAATGTTTTGTCTGCGGGGCCAACCACAACTTCATTTGTGTCTTTGTTTAGTGATAAAACGTATAATGGTTCACTTGCGGAAACGCCAATTCCCTTTCTTTGACCGATTGTGTAGTTCCAAATGCCTTTGTGTGTGCCTAGAATTTTACCGTTTGTGTCGACGATGTTTCCTTCTTTTGCCTTAATTCCTAAGAGTTCGTTATAATCACCGTCGTAAAAATCTTGGCTATCAGGTTTTTCTGCTACATCAAGTCCGTTTTCTTTTGCAATTTTTCTGATTTCTTCTTTTGTGTAAGTTCCGAGAGGTAAAAGTATATTTTTAAGTTGATCTTGTTTAAGTCTGTATAGAAAATATGATTGATCTTTATGTGGTGCAAGTCCTCGTTTTAGAAGAAATCTACCGTTTTCGCCTTTTTCTACTCTTGCATAATGACCTGTTGCAAATTTGTCAAATTCTAATCCATTTTCTTTTGCCATTAAAGGTAATGCTCCAAATTTCACCAAAGCATTGCACCATACACAAGGGTTTGGAGTTCTTCCTTGAATATATTCAGATTTGAAGTTTTCAAGAACAATTTTTTCGTATTGTTCAACGCAGTTGAAAACGTAATATGGAATATCAAGTTGCTTTGCGATTTTGCGAGCTTCTTCAATATCTTCAACTTCATCAGGTCCATAACACGCATTTTTATGACCTGTTTTCAATGCCATTCCGTCTTTACCCCAGATTGACATTGTTGCGCCAATGACTTCATGCCCTTGTTGTTTTAAAATAAGTGCTGCCGTTGAAGAATCTACTCCACCTGATAATCCTACTAATACTTTCATTTTTTATTCCTTTGCTATATATATTCGCTATACCTAAACATCTATATATTATTCAATTATAAGCATGTAAATAAGTCAATAAGTTGTTGACAAAATTTTTTCTTTTTGTTTTAATCAGTTTTGTAAGGAAAAAAGAAATGTATTTACAGATTACTAAAAATTTAACTTGCTGTTGTTGTGAGAACCGATGTTAGGGACTTACAATAATTGTTATGCTGAAATTTTACACTAACACATATATGAGTTCCCTAAATTGTTTTTAGGGAACTTATTTTTTTATGGAGGAAAAATGATTAATAATATAAATACAACTGCCCCAAAGTCTGTACCGTTTAAAGGTGCGCTAGATGGCGTAGTAACGAATACACTAAGAACCCTTGATACAAACCCGATGGCAAACGCAGTTGGTATTGACCTTTTTGCAATGGTTGCACCAAGAACTTATGTTGATACAAAAGAACGCAACAAGTATGCAGGTGCAGAAACTTTTTTTAGAGAATTTACGGGAACTTTGATAGTTTGCCTTTCTGCCAGTTGGTTTGCAAAAATGATTTCTCATGCGGCAAACAAATTTCTAAACCCGGAAATTCCAATTAATCCAAATTCTTGGTTTTCTAATGATAGTTTGAATTATTTGCGCTCGACTTGGGAAAATACAAAAAATACAAAATCTTATGTGACAAATATTCTGGATGATATTTCCGGTCGAGATGGAAAAGAAACAAGAAAGTTTAAGGATATTGAATGGGATAAAATTGATTGGATTGATGAGAAAAAATGGGCAAAATTTGATTGGGATGATGAAGGCTTGGAAGGTGTTCACTCAAAATTAAAAGACAAAAACTCAATTATTTCTACAATAACAAACCTTATAGACAATAAAGAGTTGACACCTTCTGATAGCAAAAAATTGCAAAATATTATTGAATTGAGATTGACAAATGCTCTCAAAGCGGATAAAGTTACGGTGAAAAATTCAACTAATTCCGTTTCATCCTCGCTTCATAACCTTCTTAGAGATGCCGTAGATTTGGGCAGAGATGTGTTTACTAATCCGAAAGTAAAACCTGATGAAGCGATTGCAAAAATTTTGAAAATAAATAAGGTTAAGAGTGTTGGGGCATTGGCTTTAGCATCAACTTTAGGTTTGACAAACCAATATATTAACAGAAAAATTACAGAAAAAAGAACCGGTAAAAAAGGGTTTGTTGGTGATTTGGATTACAAAAACCAAACAAAAGCGAAGAAAAATGATAATAGTAAATCATTCTGGGCGCAAAAAATTGTTGCAAGTTTAGGAATGGCAGCAATGGCAATTGGTGTTATGAAGGTTAAATCTCCGAAGGATTTTCTGAAAAAACTGGAATTTACGGGGCCTGTTACTAGTGGAAACGTAATTAAAATGGTTTACGCATCAACTTTGATTGGTAGATTTTTAGCATCTGATAGTAGGGATGAATTAAGAGAAACTGCAACGAGAGATTACTTGGGGTTCTTAAACTGGCTTGTATTTGGCGGTTTTGCAGCTAAAGGCGTTGCAAACATCTTGGATAAAGAACGCAAGAATTTGTTCAATATCTCAAAAGAAGGAAAGGGTGTAAAACATTGGTTGAATGACTTGTCGCTAAAATCACATAATGAAATTGCTGCACAAGGGAAAGAATTTGCTAAGAAAAATATGTGGAAAATGAATGTTGCACATGTTGCCGGATTAGCGTATTCGACCTTAGCATTAGGTATTTTGTTGCCGAAGTTGAATATTTTGATAACAAAACATAAGTATAAAAATGATGTAAATGCGCAAAAAAGTGTTGATAATCGAAAAGTAAGTGAAAAGTGTGGGCGGGATACCTATCCCGCCGCATAATTTAAAACGCTGCGGTTAATAATTTGTAAATAAGTTCTTTGTTATTTTTATCTTGTTTTTCAATAATTTTTTGAATTTCTTCGTCAAGATTTTCAGGGATATTAATTGATGAAAATTTGAAAAAATCTATTAATTCAACTTCTAAAACTTTGGCAATTTTTTCTAAAACATGTAGTGAAGGATAAAATCTCCCCGATTCAATACCGGAGAGCGAAGAAGTTTCAAGATCAATCATTTCGGACAACTTTTCTTGTGTTAATCCTTGCGATTTTCTGATAGATTTTATTCGTTTCCCTAAAAGTTTCTTATTATCCATAATCTAATAATACCCGTATTAAACAATAAAAATAAGCAATAATATCACTTGTTTTTTATTAAAAATCCGTAATAAGCACGTAAAACCCCTTGACAATCACTTAAAAATAATTTAAAATAAGTGTATATCTACTAGTTTTATACAAAACTAAGATTTGTACATGCACAAAATGGCTATAACATAGAGTAATAAGAGAGTAGATTACAAAAAAGAAAGGTGAAAAGATTATGACAAAACGTTTTGGCTTCACACTTGCAGAAGTGTTGATTACTTTAGGTATCATCGGGGTAGTTGCCGCTATGACAATGCCTACATTGATGAATCAAACACAAGGTGCGCAATACAAAACTGCTTACAAAAAAGCATTATCAGCTTTATCTCAAGCAGTAACTTTGAACGTAGCATTGGATGAATGGAACTTTGCAGATTTGGATGGTAATGGAACATCTCCAAGCTATTTGTTAACTGATATGTTGCAAAAAAGAATGAATGTTGTAAGAACTGAAACTACTTCTTTTAATGATGCAAAAGGCAAAGCTTATAAGGTTACTGGTGATCCAACAAATAAGGGAACTGCTCCTGAAGGTGGTACTGCTATTGCTTCAACAAATACAACAGTATTCTTTAATGATGGTATTATGTTCACTTTCCCTACAAAATCAGATACTTGTACTGCTGATGCAACTGTTGCAAGTGTTGGTTCTGACGGTAGAAGCAAAGTTTGTAAAGGTTTCATTGACGTAAACGGTATTAAAGCTCCTAACAAATTTGTAAAATGTGATGCTGGTACTGCTGCTGCTTGTGAAATCAAAAACCCTACAGACGTATATCCAGTAGTATTCTACGATTCAACAGTATTGCCAAACTCTCCTGCAGCAAGAGCAGTATTGTTCAGCAAATAACGAAACTAACTCCTTCCCTGTGGAGGACTCTGCCGAACAAAAGGTGACTAAATGTCACGTTTTGTGAGAGGTAAAGGGATGGGTGCTTTCCCGTAGGGAAAACATAAAACTTTGAGGTGAGGTAATACTTCTCAAAAACTATACACAAAGTTCTTTGTTTAAAGAATAAAAATTAATTAACCAAAGAACTAAAAAAGATCGAATCTTTTTGTCGGTGGGAGTAATCCCACCGTTTTTTTATACAAAAGGACTTGAAAAAATGTCAGAGATATGATATAATAAAGGCATAAGGGAAAGACCCCTAGCACCGTTAATACTAGAGGTCTACTTCGTACCTTATGAAGCGAAAACTAAGTAAATTTTTAGAATTGCGGTGCAGATGACTAATAGTTGCACTGCAATTTCTATTATTGACCGAGTATCCACATTCTCACCCCCTTTCCGACCATATTCTTCGTAAATTGTGTGTCGGCGGGTAGGAGACATAAAGTAATCCCTAATTGATTTTATTGTAAAAATATCGTAAAAGCAATGCTTTTTGGTATTTGTTTTTTTTATTTCGTTGCATCACTACGACATAGAAAATATTGTGCTATATCTCATTTTATGCTATTTTAAACTTATGAAAAACGAATTGTCTGAAAGTTTGGAAAAATATTTACTTGCGATTTATGAGATTGTAAAAGTTAATCAGGCGGCAAGGGTTAAAGATGTGTCAAATTACCTGAAAATTGGTGGTCCTGCGACTTCCGATGCGGTAAAAACTCTTGCAGAAAGAGGGTTTATCAATTACGTACCTTATGGAATTATAACTATTACATCAAAAGGTAAGAAAAAGGCGGAAGAAAAGATTAATCGACACAAAACGATTTCAAACTTTCTTGAAAAAGTTCTTCTTGTAGAACCTGAAAAAGTTGATGAAAGTGCAAAAAATATTGAATATTCTATGCCAAAAGATGTTTTAGAAAAGTTTGTGAATTTTCTAACCTTTATGGAAAACTGTTCTTGCAAAGAACCGAAATGGGTTCAAAGTTATAAATATTTTTCTGAAAGTGGAAAAATGCGTGACAAGTGCGAAATTTGTATTGCCAATAAAGACAAATTCGACAATTCTTCTTGTTGTGGCGGTTGTTGTAAGTAAGGTTTTGTTGGCAGTGTGAAATTAGCACCCACCTTGCATCACCTCTCACAAAACGTGATATTTAGTCACCTTTTGTTCGGTAGAGTCTCATAAGGGAGGAAATTTATAAGTTCGATTCTTTTTTCATTGCGTTAATAATCACATCTCTTGCCCAGATGGCTTGTTGTTTGGTGGTTGGCGGGGTATTTTTTAATGGGTAACTTATATTCAATGCCTCGTATTTTGGGATTGCCATGTCGTGGTATGGCAATACATCAAGGGCTTTTACGGTTTTTAACGTTTTTATAAATTTCCCTAATTCTGTCAGATATTCTTCGTTCAAAGTTATGTCTTTAACAACAACGTGCCTAATCCACATTGGAATACCTTTTTCAGATAAGTATTGCGCAAATTTTAGGATATTTTGGTTAGAACATCCGGTTAATTTTTTATGTTCTTCGTTGTTTATGTGCTTGATATCTAACAAAACTAAATCAGTGTATTTTAAGAGTTCGTCGATTGTTTCAGTGTTTTGTGGATTGAATGTAATTCCAGACGTATCAAGTGCCGTGTGAATATTTTTTGATTTTGCTGCTTTGAACAATTCTGTAACAAAATTGATTTGAAGCAGTGGCTCGCCGCCGGTTGCGGTAATTCCGCCAGATTGCACAAACTCTTTTACACCGTCGTATTTTTGCATTATCTCATCGACTGTCATAAGTTTGTTAGCATTTGTTGTCCAGCTATCGGGGTTGTGGCAATATTGGCAACGCATAGGACAACCTTGCATAAAAATTACAAACCTAATTCCAGGCCCGTCGACTGTTCCGCAACTTTCTATTGAATGTATATTTCCTTTAATTGTCATGATTTTTTGATGTAAGTGGCGGGATAGGTATCCCGCCCTACTATTTATAATTTCTTTATAGTTCTTTATGGAAGGTTCTTGAGATTACGTCGTCTTGCTGCTCTTTTGTTAATTTAATGAAATTAACTGCATATCCTGATACTCTCACTGTTAATTGTGGGTATTTTTCAGGATGTGCTTGTGCATCAAGCAAAGTTTCTCTGTTGAACACGTTTACGTTCAAGTGGTGACCACCTTTTTCTACGTAGCCGTCAATTAAGTTTATTAAATTTTCTTCCTGCATTGTTGTAGGCATGATATTTTTCCTTTCTGTGTTTGTACCCCTCACCTGAATTTCTAAGAAAAATTTTACTTTTACTCAGCACATCCGCAATCAAGAGTTATGTTTAAATCGCCCATAAAGATTTCGTCTTTACCTAAAGCATTTGGAATGATTGAGAATGTGTTAGAAATTCCGTCTTGAGCATCGTTAAACGGTAATTTTGCAACTGAAGCAAGTGAGGCTGCAGCTCCGTTTAAATCTCTGCCGTGCATTGGATTTGCACCCGGAGCAAGAGGAATTCCTGCTTTTCTTCCGTCAGGTGTATTTCCGGTTTTCTTTCCGTAAACAACATTTGATGTTATTGTCAAAATAGACATTGTTGGAATTGAGTTTCTATATGTGTAATGTTTTCTGATTTTAGACATAAAGTTTCTTACCAAATCAACTGCTATTTGGTCTACTCTATCGTCGTTGTTACCATATTTTGGATAATCGCCCTCAACTTCGTAATCAACAACAATTCCGTCATCATCACGAATTGCTTTAACTTTTGCATATTTGATCGCAGAAAGAGAGTCTGCAACAACAGAAAGTCCTGCAATACCTGTTGCAAAGTAACGTTTTACATCTCTGTCGTGAAGTGCCATTTGTGCTTTTTCGTAACAGTATTTGTCGTGCATATAATGAATTACGTTCAATGTGTTTACGTACAAGCCCGCAAGCCATTCCATCATATCGTTATATTTGTCCATTACTTCGTCATAATTTAGGTATTCTGACGTAATTGGTCTGTATTTTGGACCAACTTGTGTTTTTAATCTTTCGTCAATACCGCCGTTAATTGCGTAAAGCAAACATTTTGCAAGGTTAGCTCTTGCACCGAAGAATTGCATTTCCTTACCAACAACCATTGAAGATACGCAACATGCGATTGCGTAGTCATCTCCGTGTGTAACTCTCATCATATCGTCGTTTTCGTACTGAATAGATGAAGTAGTAATTGAAATATGTGCGCAATATTGTTTGAAATTGTGTGGCAATCTTTTTGACCATAAAACTGTTAGGTTCGGTTCAGGTGCTGTGCCTAAGTTTTCAAGTGTGTGTAAGTATCTGAAAGAGTTTTTTGTAACAAGTGTTCTTCCGTCAATGCCCATACCACCGATTGATTCTGTTACCCAAGTAGGATCGCCTGAGAACAATTCATTGTATTCAGGTGTTCTGGCAAATTTTACTAATCTTAATTTCATAATGAAATGATCGATTAATTCTTGTGCTTCAGCTTCTGTCAAAACTCCTTCTTTCAAATCTCTTTCAATATAAATATCTAAGAAAGTTGAAGTTCTGCCGATACTCATTGCAGCACCATTTTGCTCTTTAACCGCTGAAAGATAACCAAAATACAACCATTGAACTGCTTCTTTTGCATTTTTTGCAGGTTGAGAAATATCAAAACCGTAGATTTTACCCAGTTCAATCATTTCTTTCAATGCTTTGATTTGGTCTGCGATTTCTTCTCTTAACTGTATTCTGTCAGGTGTCATTTCACCTTCAAGAGATTTGAATTGTTCTTGTTTATCTTCAATAAGTCTGTTGATACCGTAAAGTGCAACACGTCTGTAGTCGCCGATAATTCTGCCTCTGCCGTATGCGTCAGGCAAACCTGTGATGATTGCAGAGTGTCTAGCTGCTTTCATTTCAGGTGTATAAACATCAAATACGCCTTGATTGTGTGTTTTTCTATATTTTGTGAAGATTTCTGAAACTTCCGGATCAACTTCGTATCCATAAGATTTGCAAGATGTTTCTGCCATTCTAATTCCGCCAAAAGGCTGCATAGAACGTTTTAGAGGTGCATCTGTTTGCAATCCTACGATTGTTTCTAAAGATTTGTCGATATAACCTGCGCCGTGAGAAGTTATTGTAGATACAACTTTTGTATCCATGTCAAGAACTCCGCCGTTGTCACGTTCTTTTTTTAGTAAATCACAGCATTCCTGCCACAATTTTGTTGTTGCTTCTGTCGGTTCAGCCAAGAAACTTGCATCACCTTCATAAGGCGTGTAGTTTTTTTGAATAAAGTCCCTTACATTGATTTCCTGTTGCCATTTTCCCGACACGAAATCTGTCGCCGGATAAACTTTTTTGTCCAGTGATAACTCCATTAATTTTCCCTCCTATATTTACTGGTATATTAATTTTTTTCTAAACACCTACCAACAATATACTACACATATAATAAAAAAGCTATACATGTAACGAAAAATTTTAAAAACTAGTTAAAAATTTGACATATCAGTAAAATTTTTCTACCATGAGGAAAAAGAAAGAGTGGTTACACATGGAAAAGAAAAATATTGATTGGGCAAATTTAGGTTTTGGTTATTACAAAACAGATAAAAGATACGTTTCAAACTTTAAAGATGGAAAATGGGATGAAGGTTGTATTACTGATGATGCAACTGTTGCGATTAGTGAGTGTGCTGGCGTAATCCATTATTGCCAAACATGCTTTGAAGGTATGAAAGCATATACCACAGAAGATGGGCATGTTGTAGTATTCAGACCTGACATGAATGCAAAGAGAATGGTTGATACTGCTACTCGTTTGGAAATTCCTCCATTTCCTGTTGAAAGATTTATTGATGCGGTAGAAAAAGTTGTAAAAGCTAACCTTGAATATGTTCCGCCGTTCGGAACAGGTGCTGCGTTGTATATTAGACCTGTATTGTTTGCAACTGGTGCAGTAATGGGGGTTAAACCTGCGACTGAATATCAATTTAGAATTTTTGTTTCACCTGTAGGACCTTATTTCAAAAACGGGGGGTCAAACTCAATTGTACTAAAAGTTAGTGACTATGACCGTTCAGCTCCTCATGGAACTGGTCATATTAAAGCCGGTTTAAATTATGCTATGAGTTTGTATCCGATTGTAAAAGCGCATGAAGAAGGATTTAATGAAAATATGTACTTAGATCCTCAAACTCGTACAAAAGTTGAAGAAACAGGTGGGGCAAACTTCTTCTTTGTAACAAAAGACAATAAAGTTGTTACTCCAAAATCACCAAGTATTTTACCGTCAATCACACGAAGATCATTGATGGCTTTGGCAAAAGATTTGGGGTATGAAACAGAAGAAAGAGAAGTTTATTTGTCTGAGTTGGACAATTTTGTAGAGTGCGGTTTATGCGGTACTGCTGCCGTAATTTCTCCGGTTGGAAAAGTTAACGATCACGGTAAGGAAATCGTTTTCGCAAACTCTCAACACGGTATGGGACCGGTTTCTAAGAAATTGTATGATACCTTAACAGGAATTCAGTTTGGTAAAATTCAAGGTCCTGAAGGCTGGGTTAAAGTAATTGTTTAGTTAGAATATGGTGATAAAAAGACGTCACGGAATTAATCTGTGATGTCTTTTTTTATATGTCATTATAGCAATGACAGTTTCATTTCGCTGAACGACATCTTGAGCGATAGCGAAAGATCGCAATGCTGATATAATTTTACCAATCATGCGATACTTCGGACTATTGTCCTCAGTATGACGAGAAAAAATTAGTCCCCCTGAACTTGGTGCTACGTATTTAGTACAAAGTCATGCACATCCATTTCCAAAATTTTTGTAATTTCGGATTTGTCTTTAGCTTCTCCAAAAATAACTGCAAATAGAGGTTTTTCTCTATAATCTATTTTTCTAAAATCTAAAACTTTGTAGAAAAATTTTTCTAAAGCAGGATAATCGAATTTTATAGAAGATTTATCTATGTCAGTAGGCGTTTCTGCCATTGCAAAGTAATAGATTTTATCTTGTTTATCTGCAAGAATTTTATCCCAGTCAGGTTTTAGGTCGTTGTTGAAATATTCATAAATATTTATTCCATAAGCATAATATGCTAAATCAGTTGTACACCAACCGGCAAATCTCATAGGGTTAATTTCTACCGGAACAATTGTTGTATCATCTGTTTTTATGACCTCAATGTGCATTGGAAAGTTTTTGATACTTAATGTTTTGCCGATTTCTCCTAACATCTTTTCAAAAGTTTTAAGGTTTTCTTTTATAACTTTTCCTGATGAAATGTAAGCTCTGTCGCTAACATCATCTTCGCTTACGAACGGATGCTGGAAGATGTTTAGGATAACAGGAGTACCGTTTTTGTCAAAGTAAGCATCTATGGCAAATTCTTCACCTTGAATTATTTCTTCAACTATAAAACTTGATGAACTTAAAACTTCTTTGGGAAAATTTTGTGCAAACTGTTCAACTTCTTTGTTTATTGTGTTTACTGTGGTTTTCCATTCAGAATGAGAAGAAACTTTGTGAACTCCCATACTCAAAAATCCTACAGTTGGTTTAATGATAAATTGCTCCGGAAAATTTGAAATGTCTATTGAGTTTATTTCTTCAAGAGTAATTTCTTTAAAAAAGAAGTTTGGATAAATCGATTTAATCCCTTTTCTAAATTCAAACTTGTTTTTGCAAAGATTGATTAATCTTGCTAAATCAGTATTTTGAAAATTATTTAGAACCCAGTTAATAGAGTTTTCTGAGTTTGAATAAACTTTCGAACAATTTTTTGCGGTGTTTTCGTCAATTAAATTTAATTTATATTTGGATGAATAATTTTTTGCTATTTCGTTTGAAAGTACATCAAATTGATTTTTTTCTAAAGTTTTTAGCATTAAGTCTGAAATATATGGGGCTTCTAATATAAACATTTTATCCTTCTTCCTTTTTTCTTTAATTATATTATAAACACGCAAAAAATATTTTTATGATTTTTATTCATATTATGAAAGTTCAAAACTATCTGATGTCAAAAACGACTCAAAAGTTTGTCGATTATTATGGTGGAGTAATTCGTTTGAATAAAGCAACTCCATATACTGTTGATGAAGTGATAATTGGGAAAAAAGGAAAGCCTTTTGGAAAAATTACTACTTTTAGAGATAGTTTAGGAAGAATTATAGAGCGAGCATTTAATATAAATGGTAAGCCTTTAAAAAATAGAATTTATTCTTACAATGATGGAATTGTCGGTGATAGAGAGTATGTAGATGTAAAGACAGTAAAAGAATTCTCTTTGGAACGCAAATTGGTAGATGTTTATAAGAAATATCAAAAACAATGTGCAAATTTGGGTGTAAGAACAACTTTATGGAATAAAGATAGGGTTCAAACTGATTTTATTGCAGAAAATATTTATAACGGGCAAAAAACGGTATCTATAGCCACAATTGAAAACTTGAAAAACCTTGAAGGGGATCATTATCATGAATTAAAGGAATTTCCGCAGATAGTTAATGGTAAAATAAAAAAAAGAAATCCTAAAATGATATCATTTGTTGTTGATAAAAACAATGATGTTATAGATAATTTGGTTGTTGCAGATAATGCAAAAGCCCCCAAAAATGATAGCTTTTTAGGGTTTAGAATGATGGATTTGGAAGATTTTAAAGTTTCTATAACTCAAAGATTTCTACGTGACAGAAATATTAATTACTTAGACTATTCTATTAATACGGCTTATTTGACAGAAGATTTTTCAGAAACTTTAATGGGTTTGTTTACAAATGGAGAAATTCTTTTTAATAAATTGTATCCATTCAATTCAAAAGCTCAATTCGCATCAACTTCTCGTCATGAAGTAGAACATGGTTGGCAGTTTTTTCTTGATGCAAGAAATGGAGGTAAGAGAGGTGAGTATATGGAGCATTTAGGATGTTTGTACGGACCAATAGAAAATAAAAAATTACAGAAAGAAGCTAATAACTATACTAAATCTTTGGATACTTATGTTTCAAATGAAGTTGATTACAAAAGATATCGAAAGAATTATATTGAAATAAGGGCAAATAAGGCTGGTTCGGCTGCCCAAAAAGCCTACTTAGATCAAGGTCAGGAAATTCGAAATGAGTTTAAGCATATTCCGAAAGAGTTTTTGTAAGAGGTACCAAATATGATTATAAAACCGATAAATCAAACACATTTAGAACACAATTTTGAGCATTTTACTAAATCTGCAATGTCCGCAACAAGACAAGATACAAGATTTTTTAGCGGGCAAATTAATAATTTCCAAAAGCAATATAAAAATTTTGGAATGCTTGATGTGTTTAGTGAAAAATTGGTCGGTTTTGCGGAAAATTTGCAACAAAAGGGACAAAAAGATTTTGCAGGAATTGTCTATAGCGGACTTGCAAAACTTCCGATTTCGAAAGAAAAAAGAATTTCTATTCTCGAAAAAGCGATAGCTAATGCCGAAGAACAAGGTGATAAATTTCATGTTTTGGCAAGAGTTGTGGATTTGAAAAAATTGTATAAGTCTGAATGGATGTCAAAAAAATATGTTAAAACTCTTTTGAAAGAAGAAAAATGCTTGAAAGGTATTGTGTCAGATTTTGAGGAGGCTAAAAAGACTTTCAAGACTGTTTCTAAAGAAACTGCTACTGAAAGGGCTTATCGTTTGAGATTAGCTTTTGCTCGTATTGATATTGCAAAAACTTGTATGAAAGAAAACCCTAAATTAGCGTTGTCCAAAATAAAGGATGCAAAAAAGGTTTTTCAATCACAAGGTAGAACAAAAGAAGTTGATTTCGCAGACAATTTGATTGCGCAAATTACAACAAGAAAAACAAGACATTCTTGATCTTCAAAGATTGTTTTCGAAAATCTTTAAAGTTGTAAAAAAAAGAAAAAAGAATTTTAATAAAAAGGTATTTTATTTCTCTTTTATTATATTATTAGCGCAACATTCTTTCGGTATATACCGCAACTTTATTGCGGTTAAACCGAAAAATCTTTTCGGTACTATCTTCTCAAACCGAAAGAAACTTGCGGTATATTTGTTGAATTTTAGCAAAATAAAAGTCCGCTAACCATTTGGTCATCGGACTTTTAATACGGAGCAGCAGGGATTTGAACCCTGGATGCAGGTTATACCCACATAACACCTTAGCAGGGTGCCGCCTTCAGCCACTCGGCCACTACTCCAATTCTTTATTCAATTTTCGCAATCATAAAACTGCGACATGTGCATAAATTCATATTAACATAAATATTTTATTTCGTAAAGACTTTTTTATTGGGATTTATAAAGAAGTTTACACTAAATAGGCTTGAACCATAGTAAATACAATACTTTTAGCTGAAAAGTTTTTTGATTTTGGTCCAAGAAAATTTTAGCAAATTTTTCTTCCAAGAAATGTTAACTCAGGTAGGTACCTAAAAAGTTAGCAACAGTAAAAAATTTGAAAGGAAGAAAAAATGAACGAAATTAAATGTCCAAAATGTGGTGAAAAATTCTCTATTGATGAAACTCAATATGCTTCTATTGTGAAACAAGTTAAAGACAAAGAATTTACTAAAGAATTGAAAAATAGAGAAGCTCAATTTGAAAAAGAGAAAAAGAACTTGCTACAATTAACAAAACTGGAACTTGAAAAAGAATTCAACAAAGAACTAACTAACAAAGATTCAGAAATATCCGAATTAAAATCCAAAATTGAAACAGAACAAGTAACCTTTGCATCAAAACTTAAAGAATTGGTCGTACAAAAAGATAAGGAATCTTGTGAACTTAAAAATAAGTTAGCAACTTTTAATAAAGATAAAGACTTAGAAATCGCAAATCTTATGACTGATATGAGTAATAAATTAGCAAGCCAAGAAAACTTTATTTTGAAACTTACTAATGAAAGTGAACTTGCAGAAAAAGAACACAAGCTCCAAGAACAATCTCTCAAAGAAAAGTATGAGGCTCAGTTGAGATTCAAAGATGAAGAAATTGAACGTTACAAAGATTTCAAAACTAAACTTTCAACAAAAATGGTTGGTGAAAGTCTTGAGCAACATTGTGAAATTGAGTTCAATAAACTTCGTGCAACAGGATTTCAGAATGCCTATTTTGAAAAAGATAATGATGCAAAAAGTGGCAGTAAAGGTGATTATATCTACCGTGATAAAGATACTGAAGGCGGCGAATTTATCTCAATAATGTTTGAGATGAAAAATGAAATGGATACAACTTCTACAAAGAAGAAAAACGAAGATTTCTTGAAAGAATTGGATAAAGACCGCAGGGAAAAGAATTGCGAGTATGCTGTTCTTGTTTCAATGTTGGAACCAGAAAGCGATTTATATAATGCAGGAATTGTAGATGTCTCTCATAAATATCCAAAAATGTATGTAATCAGACCACAATTTTTCATTCCGATAATTACCTTATTGAGAAACGCTGCATTGAATTCACTTGAATACAGAAAAGAACTTTCATTGATAAGAACACAGAATATTGATATTTCTAACTTTGAGGCTGCGATGAATGACTTTAAATCTAAATTCTCAAAGAATTATGAAATTGCAAGTAAAAAGTTTAAAACAGCAATTGATGAAATTGATAAAACGATTGACCATTTGCAAAAAACGAAAGATGCGTTGTTGTCTTCTGAAAATAATTTGAGGCTTGCGAATAACAAGGCGGAGGATTTAACAATAAAGAGGTTAACGAAGAATAATCCGACTATGCAGAAGAAGTTTCAAGATGTGAAAAATAATAAATTTTAATAAACTAATCCGCAATAGAAATTTCTATTGCGGACTTTTATATTTTTTATAGTAAATTATGGAGCAATTATAATGAGGAAAGTTATCTTTAAATTAAAATATGTTTATTTATCATTATTATGTACTTACTATAGATGGCTTTTGAATAAAGTTAAAAGTGGTTCATTATTATTTGGAAAAGATATATTTACATGTAGTTTTATAATAGAACATGAAATACTTAAACTTGAAAATAGTTTAAAAAATTTTTATACTAAATTTTCTCTTTTGGAGTAAGTTTCCCCAAATACAATTTGTATAATACAGAAATTAAATATGATATTAGTTTGTTCCACCAATTATTTTTTGAACTACAATATATTTCATATAAAATGAATATTGTCTTATAATTTTCAGAATTATATGTTCCTGTATATGCAGGAAATTTGTTTTTTATAATAATATAAAAATTTTCGATAGTATTTTCTTCTACAACCTTTTTTATAAGAGGAGAAAGAGTATACTTAATGCAAGTGTCAGAAAGATTGCCATCTAATATAGCAAGAGCAATTGATTCTAATTGATTAAAATATATTTCAGCCACTTTGGTTATTTTATCAAATGAGTCAATAGATGGATTAGTTTTCCTTTTGGACCATTTTGTTAATTCTGATGAAAAATCCTGATAAGCTATATTTAGTGTCTTCATTTTTTCATCAGCTTGTTTTTGCAACTCAAGTTTTAACTTTTTTTGTTCTATATCAAGTGTAATCCGTTGTTCCTTAGTAAGGAAAAATTGAGGTAATAATATTTTAATAAAGACAATTAGCCAACCGATTACTGCTACTACTACTGTCCAGACTAAAGTTAATAAATTAATTTGAGTTGTTGTCAATTACTTTTTACCTCGTATTATTGATAAAAGAGTATCTATGTTATCTATTTGGTTTCTGACGTCTAAACTTTCATTAGCTTCAGAAAATTCTGATATTAATTGTGAAGAAAAGATTTCTTTTGCAGCCAAATAACCAGCTTTATTGCTTGAGTATCCTTTTTGTTTATATGCTAAAGTAAGTGTATACCACTTTTGTACATCAGTATATGTAGGTGTTGTTTTAAGTGCATATATATCTTTTAAAATTTCCGATATGTTCATTATTACTCCTTTAATTGTCCTGTTTAATCAAACTATCTAATCTTGAATATTACATTCCTATTATACCTGAAACAAAATCAAAAAATACTCTTTGTTAATACTTTGACAAAATAAAAATTATTTTTTAAGTTCTTCAGGTATTTCTTCCTGGTAAATACACTTATTTATAAATTCAAAATTTTTATTATTTCCACGAGATTGATAAATAGTTTCAATACCGACCATTTCTATCATTTTTATGGCAAATTCTTTTTTAGCTTTTGCTTTATCAGAATCAGCAGGTAAATCTGAGTAAATATTATTTAAAGAGCTAGCATACATATCAGCTATCTGTATAAAATCTTCTAACTTTGAATCTTCCCAACTTATATCTTGAACCACAGAAAAGTATCTTGATTCTAATCCTACTGCACTTTGTATTTCAGTTTTAATTTGTTCTTTTTGTAGAATATCTACTCCAGCTCCATCATTATCTAATGTTACATAGAGGTTTGATACCACATTTTCGTAAGAAGACCTGCAAGTATACAGTGTTAATGTATCTATACAATCTTTAATAACGAACTTAAGTAACTCTTTTGTTTTATTTTTCTTAGAATTACTACTTAATCCACTATTTTCAAGAATTGCAGAAACATAAGTGAAATTCATATTGGTATTTTTGAATTCATCTAACAATTCAAGATAATAATCTTTGTTTTTACCGTTTATATTAGTATACTTCCACTCCTTTATTTCTAATTGATATTTTTTATTAAGTTTTTCTCTAATATCAACTAGCAAAGCAGCTAAGGATTCTTTCTTTTCATCAGAATTGATTAAAAGTCCTCCCAATGTAAAATACGTATCATTTTTACCACTTTCATCTAAATATAAGTAATAGTTAGCATCATAGGAAAATTTTTTAAAATTACTACTTAAATAAAATTGGTGATATTCGGATTCAGTTTCTTTACGTTTCTTTTTAGTCCTAATACTAGCAGGGAAAAGTTCTTCAGTATTTTGAATTTTTGCTCTATCTCTTTGCAAGTCATACATTTTGGGTAAGTTATAAACATCCTCAAATGTTATTTTATCGTCTTTTACATATTCAGGATAAAAAGTTTTATAATACTGAATAGCATGAGTTCGGTCACTATTCCTTGTGTTAGGATAACGCCATAAAATATATGCGACTTGGTCTAAGCGAGGAAATTTAGATACATCTTCATTCTTAAGAATCTTTTCATGTAAATTCTGAATTGATTGTAGTCTTCTCTTGCGGTCTATATCAGTTATTTCTTTTTTCTTTTTAGCCAATACCTTACTCCATTAAGGTAATTATAGCATATTTTTTATTTATATAAAAATTTGTTTCTAAATATTAATTTTATAATAATAAAATCAGTAGTAAAACTTAAAAAGCCTTACCACTGAGTAAATTTTGTATATTATAAATATTTCAACATTACTTAATTGGAATCTTCTGACAAATCTTTATCCGCAAGAATAGTTGCAATCACATTAAGCACAATAACAACTACTGTTAAGCAAATACAAATACAGAAGATTCCGCATAATGTAGGGTATCCGAACCATTCAGTATTTAATCTGCTTATATAGTCCCAGCCCCATACAAGTCCACCGAGCATCAATACTGCAAGAAATCTTGCAAAAAATAAATTCACTTTAATCCATGTTTTGTTCATTATCTTCTCCTTTTAAAATTTTGGTTGGTACTCATATTTACCTTGAGTTGCTCTTTCTCGTCTTATAGATTCCATTTCTCTATAGAAAGTGTCTGTACTTTTTTCTCTCCACCCAAGTTCATGTTTCTTGTCTGATAAATTAACACTATGGTCTCCATTCATAAACTTCATAAAAGCTCCTATATCAGTACATTGACTGCCTATTAATCCTTGACTATCCTTATTGGTATTAAGATTTATAACACAGAGAACTCTACCATCAGGTTCATAAAATCCCCAAATATATTGAGTATCAGTTAAACCAATGGTTCCAAGTACAGCAGTATATGCTTTATTTAGTTTTGGATTATACACTTTGTAAGTAAAATTTTCAGCTAAAACTTTACTTGCTAATCCTAATATCATAGCTGCACTAATAAACATTGTTGATAAAATTTTCTTCATAATTTTCTCCTTAATTTTATGTTGTATGATTATCTATAACCAGCATTTGGCTTCCAAAATATGTCGAAAATATTTGCCTTATATTTCCCACTCTGTTCTGAAACGGTGTAAGATACTCTAAAATCTACGTCTTTAACAGTATATGGAGTATCTCCTTTATAGCCAACAATAGTGTCACTCTTAATATTTTGAAATTTTATATCAGCTAAACAAGCATTTGGCATAAAATTGATGGTTTCAGCCCAATGTGGATTTGTAACAGTAAATTTTAAATTAGGATTATATTCTCTCATTGAGTAAAATTCAGGTCTTTGAGTTTCAGAAACATTTTCAAAAAAAGTTTCAATCTGTTCTACCAGAGATTCACCTGTTCCACGTTCTAAACAGTTATACATTTGTCCGCCATAATTTGCACTCATTACAGCCAAAGACCCAAAGCCCTCATGTCTTCCAGTAACTTTTTCGTTAGAATACTCATAGGTTTCATTCTGTTCCGTGGTATTTGTTGTTTCTGTTTCGGGCATAAATGAACCAACTATTTCTATAAAAATAAATAATCCAATTACACATAAACAGCCAATACCAATATTTTTGCCTACATAACTGTTTGTATTCTCAGGAGTTTTATTATCTAAAAATTCTCCACAATGCTTACATTTAATAGCAGCAATTTTTATTTCTTCGCCACAAAAGGGGCATTTTTTCGTATCAGACATATTCATCACCACCTATTTTGTCGTTGAAATTCTTCATATTCTTCATCGGTCATTTCGTCATAAGTAAATATGATATTTTGTCCGTCAAAATATTTCTTGTGTCTTCCATCTTCTTCCATAAGTATAGGATTTCTTTTTAATTCTTCAAGTTGTTGTTGACGTTCATATTCTCTCTGAGTCTTTTCTCGTTCTTCTTGGATTCACCTTTGTTCTTGCAAGTATTTTTGATTAGCGTGATGGATTTGTATGTATTGTTGATTTGTTGTTCCACTTGCATAAGATATATTTAATGTATTAATAAAAATTAAAGATAATACTATTAAACTTGTAACCTTTTTATCCATTTTTTACCTTTCTTATTTTAAGTAATTGCTGCCGCTTCTACGATTAACTATATCTGCAAGGTCTCTTCTGGTATTACCGCTAGAATAATTTGAAGGATTATATCGAGTATTTTGAACTTGTTGCTGATGATAAGTTTGTATGTATTGTTGACGAGATTTTTCGACTTCTTTTAAATCTTGAAGATATTTTGTTGAATCATAATCTTGTGCAAATGCAATATTATTTACACTCAAAAATATTGCTAAAATAGTCATAGATAATAGTAAGTTTTTCATATTTCTCCTATATTAGTAATCTTGTTTTATCCAATTATAAATTTGTACACTTCTTTGATATGCTGCATTATCTCCAGAATTTTTATATTCATTCATTGCTTGCTCTATATCTTTTAAACCAGCTTCCTTTTTACCCTGTTCGCATAATGCCATTCCTCTATATAATCTTGATTCGGTAAAACTAGGATTACTGCTTAAAACTTTATTAAAATTCCAGATTGCATTATCAAAGAGCATTTGAGTTCCAGTTGATTTTCCCCACAAAGAGTAAGCATATCCCCGTTGATGATACGCTTCCAAATCATTTGGATTTAATTTTATAGCTTTAGCAAAGTCATTTACAGCATCAGGATAATTTTGTAATGCTAATTTAGCAAAACCTCTGCCATAATATAAATCTCCATCACTGGAATCTAACGAAATTGCATTATTAAAATCTTGAATTGCTCCATTATAGTTCCCAAGCCTATTTCTTATTGAACCACGAGTTTTAATTGCTTTTACAAAATCATGGTTGATTTCTAGAGCCTTACTCAAATTTGTTTGTGCTCCATACAAATTATTTTCATCAATTTGTTTTAGAGCTTCTTGATAATATTTTTCACAATCACCATTTACAACTGGAAGAATTGTACCGTAATATACAGGTTCTTGTTCTTTTTTATTCGGTTTACTTGTATTAGCAGCTTTATTTACTTGAGTTTTATGTGCTGCTTGCTGCTTTTGTTGTTCATGCACTTTTTGAATATATTGTTGTGCAGAATTAGCTGGCAAACATAAACATAGAAGTAATAATATGGAAAGAAAACAATTATTTTTCATAAATTTTCCTCCTATTGTTTTTTCAAAATTATTATTATCAATGCACACAATATAGCTAGTAAAGTGTGTAATATTGCCGAAATTAAATATTGACCATACCAAAAATTTTCGTGATTTCGATTGATAGCAGGATAATCTGCTGCAAATATCCAAACAATAAATACAATCATAGCTATTGCCAATATGGTAATAGCAAAATTTTTCAATATATTAGACTTTTGTAGTTCTAGTACTGTATTTATTAAGCCCACATATTCTTCACTATTATCTGACTTTTTCACTTGTTGCGATTGTATATTTTGTAATATCTCTCCGCAATGTTCGCATTTTATAGCATCTAAATTTATATCTTCTCCACAAAATGGGCATATCTTTGTTTCTTCAGCCATACTTTTATTCCGTTTAACTTCATAGAACACATTTCTATTCTGCAAACATCTTAACACAAAAAGATAGAAAGTTGTCAAGTTTTACAACATACTAATATGTTTTCCTAGTTAATCTTGCGGTGTATCTTATCGAGAATTTTACGGAAAATTAGAAAGGTAGGTTGTCATGAACACAGAAAATCAACTAGGTGCAAAAATTAAATTTCTTCGTAAATCAATGGGTTACACGCAACAACAGCTTGCAGAACTTGCAAACATTGACGATAAACACTTGTCAAAAATAGAGAATGGTATTCATGAGCCTAGTTTCAAAACTTTACAGAGTCTTTCTAAAGTTTTGAATTTCGACCTGTTGAATATGGGTGCTACTCCACAAGAAAATAACCCCCTTATTCAAAATCATATCTACCAAAAAGCTATGAAAATCCTTAATTCTGCCAAATCAGAAAAAGAGCTCCAAAATTATTATGATGCCCTAAAACTAGCAAACAGACTTATGAAATAAATCTGTTTGCATAAATTGTTATTTTTCTTCTTAACTTTTTAGCTCAACTTCTTCAAAATCCTCTTGTGAAATATTATCTGTAAGAATAACTGAATATAGTATTTCTCCAGTATTTTTGTTTTTAAGTTGTTTACCTTCATCAGGGTATAAAATCTGAATTTCTTCTAAAACGGTTATATTCTCTGGTTTAAAACCACACCATATACCTTTTACACCGTCTTCTCTAATACCTTTGTAAGTTGTTCTAATTTCCATATATCCTCCTTATGTTGTTGCTGGTAAATCAAATAATACTGTAGTGTTTGTACCATCAAATCCACTCGTTACATCTGACCATGTTCCTATCACACTCTCTAAGTTAGATGGGAAGTGTACTGTACAACCAGTAACAAGCCTAAGCATTCTGTTAAACTGATTAGTATATTTACCAAAAGAGTTTGAAGTTAAAGCTGGAAAGCTCAGTGATGACAATTTTTCACACCTAGTAAAAGCAACACTCAAGCCATTATTACCAATACTTGCTACGTTACTTAAATCGACTGATGTTAAGTTACTGCAAATATTAAAAGTACCAACTAAGCTTTGTTCACCAATACTTGTTACATTACTTAAATCAACTGATGTTAAGTTACTGCAACTAACAAAAGCACCATACAAGCCATAACGAGCAATACTTGTTACATTACTTAAATTGACTGATGTTAAGTTACTGCAATCATAAAAAGCGTCATACAATGCAGCCTCATTAATACTTGTTAAGCTACTTAAATTGACTGATGTTAAGTTACTACAATTATTAAAAGTATGATTCAAGCCATAGTTACCAATATTTGTTATGTTACTTAAATTGGCTGATGTTAGGCCCAAGCAACCAAAAAAAGCATAATACAAGCCATAATTACCAATACTTGTTACGCTACTTGGCAAGCTAAACGTAAAATTGGTACTAGGCATCTGTAGTATTCCATCTGCAGTAACTTCAAGAGGTATATATGGAACACCTCCGCTACTTGCTACATTGACTTCTGCACTAGCATAATTAGTAACATCGTGTGTACCATTTTTTGTAATACTAATTGTTCCAGTTGGTGTAGCACCAGTTGAAATATTATCAATAGCAGTAGCGTAAGTTGTTATATCTCCAGTAGGTGTTTGTCCTTTGTTTACTATTGATGTTTTGATATTTGATAAAGAAGTTTTTACAGTAGTTAACTTCTCTTCTATTGTTTTTATTGTATCTGTCACTGTTTATTCTCCTTTAATAATTGTATCTAATGTCGTATCAATATCACCAATATTAGAATCTACTTCATTGATAGAACCTATGATAGTCTTATTTGTTGTGTTCAAAGTGTCAACTTCAGTGTTATTTACAAAGTCCATTAAACTTATTTCAGTTCCGCCAGCACCACCACCTTGTTCAACAAGCTCATCAATCTTTGCCTTTAAGTCTAACAAAGTAGTCTCAATTTCTTCATTCTGTTCATTATTAGCCTTTAAAATCTTAGAATTTACTAAGTTAATAATCGCATTTCCTAAATTTACAATAGTATCTTGAAGTGCCATATCCCTGTATCCTTTTCTTTCTGTATTAAGTAGCTCAAAGAAAAATATAAGAAAGAACTGATTAAATTGAGGTCATCTAAACTTGTCATAGTTTACAAGTTTTTCCTATCAAAAATAGTTGACTCTGTAGTTTATATTACGAAATCTTTACAAGAGAATATTTGTACTAGAGATATATACTATCCTCTCAAATACACTATATAATTAGAAAACCAGATAGAAGGAGAATTAGTAGTAATACTTGACAATAAATTTGCAGAGCAATTCCGTTAGAGTTAACTACTTTATATAAGTAACATGAATTATAAACAATTATTTGAAAAGTTTAATTATAGAGAAGATAAACTTCGTACCAAGAGTCAATGCATGAAGTTTTTGGAAGACCTTATTTGGGAAGGTGTTCCTGTAAGCCCGTTTGACCCAGAATCTAAAGTTTACAAATGTAAAAAGAGACCTTTTTATTACAAATGTCAAAATACAAATAAGTACTTTACAGTCTTAACTGGCACGATTTTTGAAAATACTAAAAAACCACTTACAGTATGGTTTAAATTGATTGAGTTGGTTATTACTTTAAGACCAGGGATAAGTGCTGTTAGTGCTGCAGAATTGTGCAAGGTGTCATATCCTACAGCTTGGCATATGCTACAAAAAATTAGAACAGTTATGGGAAAAGAAAATGGTCAAAAATTACAAGGTATAGTTGAGGCTGATGAATATGTTGCAGGCGGAACATTAAAAAATATGCACTATGATAAGAAACTAGCAGCAAGAGCAAAAGGAACATACCAAAATAAAATTCCTGTACACGGTATGGTTGAACGTGGCGGAGATGCTGTTATAAATGTTGTTCTAAATCTTGAGGCTGACACTATAAATGCTAAAGTTATTAAACATTTAAAAATAGGTTCTACATTATTCACAGATGAAAATGTCGGATACAAGAAAATTTCACAATTTTATAAACACAATTTTGTCGTTCATAGTAAAGGGAAATACGTAGATGGTAATGTTTATACAAATTCTATCGAAAGTCTTTGGGCTGGATTTACACGAACATTGGGAACCTACATACATCCAACAAAGAAATATTTACAAAATTATGCAAATGAACATGTTTTCAGGTATAATACAAGAAAAATGAATTCTATTGATACATGTATTCATTTTCTATTATTAACAGAATCAACAAAAATTACTTGGAGGCAAATTCGTCTTGCATAACATTTATAACGTAATCGAGCTTAAGAGAGGTATATACAAAATCTGCTCACAAGAATTAATGGAAGAAATTGCGAGTGTACCTAGATTTGAAAATTTTTATAAAGATATATTTGAACTTTATAATGTAAAATATGATACAGAAACAATCAAACAAAAGAGAACTTTTGTAGCTGCAATAACAAAGTATTTTATTATAGACAGACTTCCAAAAGATGAACTTACTGTTGATGATGCAAAATACAGTTATATGGATAGTGATTGTTACTTAAAGAAAGACCTTCAAAGAGTTGTCGATGACTATTTTATAATTCGTCAAGAGAGTTCTTCAGACTTAGATTTTATTCAACGCTATTCTAAAATTTATGAAGATGGAGTAATAAAAGATTTTAGTAAGGAAATTTCAGAAAATAGAGATGATTCTCTTTCTGTATTTTCTAAAGTTGTAGAGAAATTGTATTACTCAAAAGACGAAGATTAGCCCGTTTTTCGAGTTGTCTTAATATTTCTTAATATTTAGTGTAAACTTCTTTATAAATCCCTTTTTATTTTTTGCTATATTCTTGACGATTGGTACTAAATAGAGTACAATAGCATTACTGAAAGGTAGCAAGTAAAATGATTGAAATGAAAGTTATGGGCATTGCCCTTGATACAAGAACGGGTTCTCCAATCGTAGTTCTTCACGATAAAGAAAATAGAAAGGCTTTGCCAATTTGGATTGGGTCAGCTGAAGCCAGTGCAATTATTAGAAAAATTGAAAATCTTTCTGTTGCACGACCAATGACACACGATTTAATTATAAATATTATTGAAAAAACAGGTTATACGCTTGATAAAGTTGAGATTAATGATGTAGAAAAAGATACATATTATGCGACTTTATTCTTAGTAAATGATAATGGCGAAACTTTGGAAATCGATTCTCGCCCGTCAGATGCAATTGCTGTTGCAATAAGAGTTGATGCTCCAATTTTTGTTACGGCAAACGTAATCTCAAATGGTTCAGTTTCAACTGATTCCGCAAAAGACGAAGAAGAAGCGCAAGAGTTCAAAAAATTCGTTCAAAGCATCAAACCTTCTGATTTTGCAAAGTTAATGAAAGATAATGATCATCACGAAAGTGATCAATAATTTATAGTTCGTTAATCATTTTGTATATAAATTTTAATTTCTCATTGTCAAGTGTTGGTAGTTTTTTCTCAATATTCTCAATGAGAAAATTTTTATCTAAGAAATGAGAATATTTAAAAATATCTTCATAAGATATTTCAAGACTGTCCAAGATTTTTTCAAGTGTTTCAAATGACGGATAATTTCGCCCGTTTTCTATTCTACTCAAGTGTTTTGGATCAATTCCGACAATTTCTGCCAGTTTATCCTGAGTGAATTTCCTCTTTTCTCTAAATTCTTTTATCCTCATTCCGAGTAGTTGCTTTTTTGAAACCATCTTGTCTCCCTTTTCATTACTTATATCCAAACAAATGCGTCTTTGTAACTATACAAATATAGATATAGTTGACAAAAGGTGATAAATAATACATAATGGTGATATGTAATAATAATTGTTTTAATAAAAGGTGATATCTATGAGGAGCTATAAAAATCGAAATAATGGATTTACACTTGCAGAAGTTTTGATAACTTTAGGAATTATTGGGGTAGTTGTGGCAATGACAATACCCACGCTTATTTCTAAATATAAGCATAAAGAGTATGAAACGAGATTTAAAAAGGCTTATTCAATGTTGGCACAAGCTACTTATGATTTACCTATAGAATATGGGCGTTGTGATGCAACTAATGCTCAAAGTATAAATGATTATGTTTTTGGTAAGTTAAAAAATATAAATACGGGTTCGTTTCGCTCAAATGGTATGAGTTATAAAGGTAATTTCAAAACTTATTCTTTAGAAAACACAACTTCTGTGATACATCCGAATTGCTTTGATAGAGCAGCGAATCAGGGTTCTTATAATTATATAGTTACTCCTGATGGAATAACATTTTCTTTTTGCACAAATTTTTCTGTAGGTAATTCGATAAGTGTAGATATTAATGGGGTTAACAAAGGTCCGAATGCGTTTGGGCATGATTTATTCTTTTTTAGAATACTTATGGATGATTGTAAACTTTCTTACTGGCAAAGCCAGTGGCGAGACTGCACGAATGAAGAAAAATGTGACGAGTATTTTCAATGGACAGATGGAGTTTGTTCAAAGTCATCAAAGGCTGGAGATAACGGTTTCGCTTGTACATCTTATGCAGTTGCAAACAAATGTCCGGATGATAGCGGAAAAAGTTACTGGGATTGTTTGCCTTAATTGTTAAAATTGTAAAGATTTTTATGAAACCTGAAATTGTTTAACTTTTCAGGTTTTATAATTAGTAAGGAGTAATTATGATAAACGGTATTGATAGAGTACAACCGAATAATATTTTTAAGGTTAATCCGGTACAACTGTTTGACAACAACCGTCAGAGCAGAACCGAAAATAATCCGTTTAATTCTGGGCTTTTTGCTCAACAAACAAATGAAGCTTTTAATTTAAACCATCCAAGAACCGCTGGTGGTGCGCAAGCAAACAATTTGGATCTGCTTGCTTAATATTTTGTAATATATTCTAATATTTTGACAATTTCTTTTATATAAATTACTTTATATAAATACAGGGAAATTATGGGGTAATTTACTATGGGAATACAAAAGCTATTTGGAATTGGTGTTGTTCGCCCATCGCAAGGAAGTACAAACCTTTATCGTACCAATTATGCCGGAAATAATTTTATAAAGAATACTTTCAATTTTGGTGAAGCAAATCCAAACAGACCTGATACAAGGGTTGCTGCAAACGCATTGGGTGACCCTCAAAAAGGTTGCAATTTATATTGCTTAGGCTAAGAAAGTAAAAAATTGTTTTTTGTATTAGTGTTATAAATAAGTTTTGTTGCATTAAATGTTGGGGTAAAACTATAGATTTTCGGTGTTTTTTTCTTAAATCCGCAAAGTCCGATAATTTTTTCTTCATCATCATTGAACAATTTTTTTAGAAATTCCATAATATACACATCCTTCTTTTTTATTGTATAATGTATTTAATTACAGAACGAGTAAAGTCAATAAAAGGAGAAATATTATGGCACAAAAAATTTCAAAAGATATGAACATTATGGAAATCGTACAAATTTGCCCTGAAAGCGTTGCAGTATTCCAAAAGTACGGTTTGGGTTGTATTGGATGTGCAGCTGCGCATTTTGAAAACCTAGAAGCAGGCGCAAAAGTTCATGGTTTCGATCCAGATGCAATGGTTGCAGATATTAATGCGTTAATTGAAGATTAGTTCTTAAAAAAATCCTCTCTTAAAAGGGAGGATTTTTTTTGTTAGAAATTTTTCAACATTAATGCAAAATTACCAATATCAAGTTATGTTACTCAATTACACAGGACATACAATGAAGTTAGGAATCTCATTTCAATGCTCTTAATGAGTTGAGAACTGCAATTAGTGTTACCCCAACATCGGCAAAAACAGCCCCCCACATTGTGATTACTCCAAATGCTCCTAATATTAAAAATAAGATTTTTATCCCGAGTGCAAAAATGATGTTTTCTTTAACTATTTGCATCGTTTTTTGTGCAATTTTTATTGCACTCACAACTTTTGACGGATTGTCGTTCATAATCACAACGTCAGCTGCCTCAATTGCCGCATCAGAGCCTAATCCGCCCATTGCAATTCCGACATCTGCTCTTGTTAAAACAGGTGCATCATTAATTCCATCTCCGACAAAGATTACACTTCCTTTTTGTGTAGAAATCAATTCTTCTAATTTCTCTACTTTTTGTGCGGGTAAGAGTTCTGAGTAAACTTTTGGAATATCCAATTCTTTTGCGATGTATTCTGCCGGAATTGAGTTGTCGCCAGTTAACATTACTGTTTTAATTTGCTTCTTATTGAGGTTTTTAATTGTTGCTTTAGAATCTGTTTTTAACTCATCAGAAATTGTGATAGAACCAACAAATTCATTGTTTTTTGCAACGTATATAACAGTTCCGGCGTTTTGTTGTGAGATGTAATTAATGCCGAATTTCGTCATCAATTTGTTATTTCCAACAAGAATTTCTGAATTGTCGATTTGAGCTTTTATCCCATTGCCGGATATTTCTTCAACATTTCGGATTAAAGATGTGTCGATATTTTTACCATAAGTTTCTTTTAAAGATGTTGCTATCGGGTGCGTTGAATAATTTTCTGCGTATGCTGCGTATTTCAATAATTCATCAGCGGGAATTTTTTCAACCGGTTGGATTTTGGTAACTTTGAATGTCCCTTTTGTTAAAGTTCCCGTTTTGTCAAATACAACGGCATAAGGTCTGGAAAGAGCTTCAATATAGCAAGCTCCTTTAATTAAAATGCCTGATTTTGATGCTCCTCCAATTCCTGCAAAAAATCCTAAAGGTACTGAAATTACCAGTGCGCAAGGGCAAGAGATTACAAGGAAGGTCAATGCTCGTTGAAACCAAATGCTGAATTGTGCGTCGAAAAGTAATGGTGGAATTGCAGTAAGTGCGATTGCGCCAAAAACTACAATTGGTGTGTAATATCTTGCAAATTTTGTTATAAAGTTTTCGGCTTTTGCTTTTTTAGAGCTTGCGTGTTCAACAAGTTCAAGAATTTTGGAAACAGTTGATTGTCCAAATTCTTTTTCAACTATGATTGTCAAAACTCCATTTGTATTTATGCAACCACTCACTGCTTTATCGCCAATTTTGACTGTGCGAGGAACACTTTCGCCTGTAAGTGCGGATGTGTCGATAGAAGCCTCTCCGTCAATAATTTTGCCATCTAGTGGAATTTTTTCACCTGCTTTAACTTTTATTATGTCACCGATTTTTACGTTTTCTGGATTTTTTTTGATTAATTCGCCGTTAATTTCAACGTTTGCGTAATCAGGGCGGATGTTCATTAGTGAAGATATTGATTGTTTTGATTTTTCAACTGCGTTGTCTTGTAATTTTTCACCTATCTGATAAAGAAGCATAACCATGACCGCTTCGGGGTATTCGCCAATACAAATCGCGCCAACCGTGGCTATTGCCATAAGAAAGTTTTCATCAAAGATTTCACCTTTAAATATGTTTTTTATTGCTCTTAAAACAATATCAACTCCAACTATTAGATATGCAGACATGTAGATAAAAAATCTGCTTAACCCAGTTGGGTGCAATAAAATTGCGCCAATGAAAATTAAAGTAGCAATTGTAATTCTTATTACTATGCCATTTTCATTTTCTTCTTCATGGTTGAGTTCGTGTTCGCACATGATTTTATCCTCATTAATGTTTCTATTAGTATTATAATTGAACAACTATTCAATTGTCAATATGTTGAATGATTATTGTTACAAAAGTTTGACAATTGAACAACTATTAAACTATAATATAAGTATGGAAATAAGAAAAACAGACTGCGAAGCTATAAATCCTGAGATTGTCGAAAAAATCTCTCCTGATATGCCCGATTTAACTGAACTTTATGCCCTATCTGATTTTTTTAAAGTAATGGGTGATAGCACGAGAATTAGGTTGCTTTGGGCATTAGAGGAAGCTGAATTGTGTGTAAATGATTTAGCGGTATTGCTTAATATGACTAAATCTGCGGTGTCGCATCAGTTAAAAATTTTACGTACTGCAAAATTGGTTAAAGCTGAAAAGCAGGGGAAAAATGTTTATTATTCATTGATTGATGAGCATGTAAAAGTTATTTTGGAAATGGCACTAGACCACGTAAAAGAATAACAATATGCACCCAATCAGTCATTTGCAACAATATTTGTTTATAAAAATGTTGTTGTCATAATGCTATTTGTTTAGAAATCCTGCCATTGTCGGTTGTTTAGCTGTTGCTGAAACCGCTTGTGATTTTGGATTTTGAGCAATTGGAGCTGGTTCATTTGCACTAGCTAATGCTTTTTGTTCTTTTTCTTTTGCGATAGCTTTTTTAGTCATGTTTTCGCAATATCTAGCAAGCCACATCATAAATGCAGGAACTAGAACAAGTGTTGATGCAAATCCGAATGCACTGTTGAATGTTTTTGCTCTATTGATAAATTTGTTGTCTTTCGATTTGAATACTGTGTAAATGTTTTCAAGAGCTTCTGAACCCTTAGCTTTTTCAAATGCAGCGTGAATTTCTTCAAGCGTTGCGTCTTTCAACGATTTACCATTGAAATCTTTGATAATTGTTTCGGCTTGTTCTTTTACGCCTTTATCAATATTAAGAACTTTTTTCACATCTCCACCGTTTTCTTCTAAGAAATTGAAGAACCCGTTGATGCCATTTTTATAATCTTCAATATTACTATATTTAGAAACAATTTGTTCGCTTGTTAATACGTCAATACCGGCACCTGCAGTAAAGTAATTTTTAATTTTGTGGAAAATACTCTTGTTGTGATCTTCTGGTTTTGCATTAAGTGCAAGTCCTGAAATTCTTGCAAACGCATCAGAGAAACCTCTAGCCATAGCTTTTGCCGCAAACAAGATTGCAGTGAAGCTTGAAATATCACGAACTAAGATTTCTTTACGTTCTTTATCGCTTTTGGCATTTGTATATCTTGGTGGTAAGCAAAATCCAAATAATAATGTAAGCATTCCCGGAACAGACATTGATGCACCATTAAATTCAAACTTACTAAATACTTTGCCCAAAACACCGTCTTTAGAAGCTTGTTTACCGATGCTTGAAGTCAAACCTCCAGTGAAAGCTACATTTTTATCTTGTTTATTTTCTACTTGTTTAGAAGTTTCTTCTTCAAGTCCCTTCAAACCAGGATCGTGTTTAAGTCCCATATTGTATAATTTTGGAATAAGTGTGTAGAATGCAACTACAGCTCCCCACATTCCGAAGTTAGAAAGAACACGAGTACCTTTTCTATGAAGATTGAAATTGTCTACAAATTTTGTTAATGAACCGTCAGATGCTAATTCTTCAACAGTGTGACCAGATTGTTTGTTTAGATATTTATTTGTTTTATCTAGAACATCACCGGTATAATCGCCCAAACTTTGGATTAAACGTTTGATATTAGAACCAACAACTTTGTCTTTACCTTCTGGTTTCAGCAATACACCCATTTCATCGCTTGATGGAGCAGCATATTGTTTTCGAAGTTTCATGTATTCTTCAACTAATTCTCCTTGAAGTTGGTTGGCAGCTTTTTTATCTTTGCCTGCACGTTTTGATTCAACTTCAACAAGTTTGTTTGCAAAATGTTCTGCTTTTGCCTTTACATCAAATTGTTTATCAGTAGAGTTGTTCAAAACATTTTCAAATACTTGAGAATAATAACCTTTTTTGAACTCATTAGTGTTTTTTAATTGAGAAGGATTTTTTGATGCGTAAGATGCAAAATTTTCACCCAAAACATTGATATGATCTACGTGAACATTATTTGCAGTTCCTGATGTCTTTTTCAAAACAGTAAGAATTCCCAATGGAATTAAGAACGCACTAGGACCACTCAAAATTTCACGAATACCTTCACGTCTTGCAAATTCCCAGTTCAAAGGTCCTGTTTTTTTACCGTTTTCATCCTTTTGTCTGTTACGGTTCAAGCCTTCATAAATTCTCGGAGCAACCATGCCAATACCGTCTTGCGCAATAAATGATGCGGCAAAACCACCCTTATCAATCGCATCCATAACTGTAACAACAGGGTTAAAACTTCCTGTAAAAGATGTTTGATTGTTTTGTTTTTGCTCATTAAGTTTTTGGTGTTTTTGCGCACCGATTGCTGAATTGATTGCTTTTATTGACATGTCCCTACTTTAAATTTTCATGACTACACATATATTTATAAAACTTATAAATTACACTTATTGCTTTTTTCTGTATAAATTTTAAGAAAAATTAAGGTTATAAATGTATTAAGTGTAATTATTATACTTAATATTTGTTTTTTTTGCAAGTTATTTACTACAAACATAACAAAAATGTTACAAAATTGTTTAAAATACTCTATTTGTAAATAAAAAACATTTTGTAAAATCGAAAAATTGACATCTCTTTTTATCCGAGATAAGCTGATTTTATGGTAGTAAATGTTATAGGTGCCGGACTTGCCGGTTCGGAAGCTGCTTTACAGCTTGCCAAACGAGGAATAAAAGTTAATTTGTACGAAATGCGACCTGAAAAATCAACAGGAGCGCATAAAACTGATAAATTTGCAGAGTTTGTCTGCTCAAATAGTTTGGGTGCATCTGATTGTTCAAACGCATCTGGTTTGTTGAAAAAAGAGATGGAAATACTTGGTGGAGAATTGATTAAAATTGCACGTAAATGTTCGGTTCCTGCCGGAAATGCGCTTGCGATTGATAGAGAACTCTTTTCTCAAACAGTAACAGATAGGATTAAAAACGACGAAAATATAACTATTCTAAATCAAGAAGTTTTGGAAATTCCTGACGGATATACGATTATGGCATCAGGACCTTTGACTTCTGAAAGTTTGGCAAGCTCTATAAAAGATTTTACGCAAAGCGAACATTTACATTTCTTTGATGCTATTGCGCCGATTGTTGAAAAGGACAGTATAAATTTTGATAAAGCTTTTTATGCAAGCCGTTATGACAAAGGGGAAGCCTCTTATATCAATTGTCCGATGAATAAAGAGGAGTACGAAAAGTTTTATGATATTTTGATTAACGCTCCAAAAATCGAGTTGAAAGAATTTGAAAAGAATGCAAAATTCTTTGAAAGTTGTTTGCCGATAGAAGTTTTGGCATCTCGAGGAGTTGATACGTTGAGATTTGGACCGATGAAACCGGTTGGTTTGATAGACAAAAGAACAGGTGAAAAGAATTATGCAGTGGTTCAATTGAGACAGGATAATTCTGCAAAAACGCTTTATAATCTTGTTGGGTTTCAAACAAATCTTAAATGGGGTGCGCAAAAAGAGTTGTTGCAGTCAATTCCTGGTTTAGAAAATGTTAATATTATTCGATATGGCGTAATGCACAGAAACACATTTATAAATTCACCGAAAGTTTTAAATCCGACCTTGCAATCAAGAGCAAGGAAAGATTTGTTCTTTGCCGGACAGTTAACCGGTACAGAAGGTTATACAGAATCTATTGCAACAGGCATGTTGGCTGGAATTAATATGGCAAAATTGTTGACTGGAGAAAATTTGCTCGTTTTACCGAAAGAAACGATGTTAGGGGCATTAACCCAATATATTAGCGATGAAAATCATGATAAATTCCAGCCTATAAATTCAAATTGGGGAATAGTTACGCCAATAGAGTTGCCTAAAAAAGAACGTAAAAATAAGAAACTGAAAGCTGAATTGATTTCTAACAGATCTGTTGAATATTTGTCAACGATTGATATGTAAGCTAAGTGCCTAGCATCGGTTGATTTTAGTGAAAAGTGAGAAGAGAATGGTGAGTTGTGACGAACTTAGAAATTCGGGAGAGGGTTCACAATTTATCAATTCATGACTTAACCCTCTCTCGCATGCGTAACTCGTTTCACTCGAACGCTTGCTCTCAGCCATTCGGCACGCAGTCTCGCACGGCTCACTATGTTGCACCGGCTCGAACTTGTGTCTCCCAAGAGAGAGGACTTTTTTACTAAAACATGTTATTGCGCACTTGTTGCGCAATCTCTGCTACTAATATTTTGTATGTTTTACCACGGATAGTATTTTTTCATTTGCCAACCGTCAACCATAATTAATGATGCGCAAGCTAAACCATTTTGATTTTTATTACACCTGTTTTCTTGGTCTGCAATATGGTCTTCTACAGTATCATAGTTAAATCTTGGAAATAGCTTCTTATAAAGAGAATTGTCTGTTTTTAGTCCGTATTCAAACGCAAATACATCTTTGCCTACAACATTAGGTTTCTTATTGCCGTTTATGTCGATGTAAAATTGCATGTAATTAGCATTTGTTGTTATGCACGGCATTATTTCAACTCCATCATTCAAGAAAATTTTTGTACTTGTATTGTTACAATGTTCTATTCCGCTCATAGTTGAACCGTTTAGCCCTTTGGCATAAAATTCACATTCTCCGGTTGTGTCAGTTCCGCATTTTTTTATAATTTGCATATAAGGAGCAAGGTAAGTTTCAACGTAATCTATAGAAGTTTGGATAGTTGGAGCGGAAGCATCAATAATAATATCATTGTCATCGGCTTCATTTCTAACAAGGGTTTGATATAAGATGTTGTAGCTTTTTTTTAATCTGGTTACAGTTTGTTGTTTTTGATAATTCACAATTAAACTTGGCATTGTCATTGCTGCAACAACTCCAATGATACCGAGAGTTACCAAGACCTCTGCAAGGGTGAAGGCTCTACACCAATGCCTGTAGTATGAACCAACACTGTCACAGAGGGCTACGTGCGTAGCACCTGTTTTTCTTAGTGAAAAGTGAGAAGTGAAACTTCTTAGCTGCCTAGCTGCTTTGAAATAGACTTTGCTTCTATGCGTCTTTGTGTCTAAGCATCTTAAAAAATCTATATACCAATATTTGAAATAATTAAACCTTTTCATGAAGTTTCTCCTATTAAACGACTATTTTTATTTAAAATTGTATTATATTTGTCTATTATTGTCAACATAAAGTTCTGTTTTTTATAAAAAACTAAATACAAACTTCCTTATAAAACATTCTTTATTTGTTTAGCATAGAAAAAGGAGCTAAGAAATGAGTAATCAAAAAGAACTTCTTGGAAAACGAATTAAAGAATTGCGAAAACAAAAAGGATATACGCAAGATTATTTGGCTGAGAAATTGAAAATAGAGCCTCGTCAATTGAGTAAATTAGAGACAGGAAAACATTATCCGTCGTTTGAAACAATAATTGCATTGTTAGAAACTTTTGATATTACGTTTGAAGAATTGATTTCTTTTGAACACTTAAATTCTGCAAATGATATCCGCAAAACATTGTTGAAAGATATCGAAAATATTGACGATAGCAAAATTCAAAATGTTTATAAAATATTAAGAGTATTAATCAATTAAAACAATATTTGTGATTATGCTTTTGTATCAACATGTTTAGGTAATTGTTGAGTAGCTTGTTTATTTGTTTCGTTAGGTTTCTTTTCTTCCATTCCCAAGAATTTAAGTGCCGGATGGATAAATGCGTGGCTTACTTGCGGAGCTAAGATTGCCAAACCTAGTACGGAGCCTATTGTACTACCAAGTTCAATTGCGCCTTTTATGTGTGAATATGTTACGCCAATAGAGTTGCCTAAAAAAGAGCATAAAAATAAGAAACTGAAAGCGGAATTAATTTCTAATCGCTCAGTTGAGTGTTTGGTAAAAATTAATTTGTAAAAAGAGGCTTTACTTGAAATATTTGATATTTCTTTTGAATATTGAATTCTATACGAGATGTTCGCAAAGCATCGTTAAAAGATATAGATATTGAAAATAGTAAAAATCAGAATATGTATATGTTGTTAATGGCTAGGGGCAAATTAAACAATATTATGTATTATTGCTATTAAGCAGTTCATTTGCGTATTTACAATCACTTTCAAAAGAGTCTTTCATTGTGTCAAATGTATTAAAACCTGGCCTTACACCACCAATTCCGTCAACCTCTTTATTTGCAAATGAACAATTTTCTTGTAATGTTGTTGTGAACGCATTTTTATCTGATACTTTTTCAATAAGGTCTAAATCAAGAGTTTTGTTCATTTCTTTGTGCATTTTTTCAAAAGTTTCATTTATGCCTGTTTTTAACCTTGTTATTTCTTCACGAGCGGTTTTAGTTGCATTTACAGCTTTTTCTCGAAGTTTGAAAGTATCAAGTAGTTTAGATATTAGTTCAACTGTAGTATCTGTGCTATTAAAAGCAGTCCAATTTCCACCACCATTAAGCCTAACTACATCTTGATAATCATTATTCTTGTAATATATATTAGCATTTTTTATTGGTTTAGCATCTTCGGTATAAAAACCTACAGCGTAAATAGTTCCATCAATGTTTTTAGTTTTGTTTTCAAATTTTTCAATTATATTTTTTGTTTGATTTGGAGAAAACATTCCTTTTCTTATAACTAACTTGGCACCAAATACTGGTGCTGTACTGTTTGATGAGATTTTATTAATTTGCATAGTATGTCTTTCTTAAGCTTTTGTATCAACGTGTTTTAGCTCTGGTTGAGGAATTTGTTTATCAACCTTTGGGTGTTTTTCTTCCATTCCCAAGAATTTAAGTGCCGGATGGATAAATGCGTGGCTTACTTGCGGAGCTAAGATTGCCAAACCTAGTACGGAGCCTATTGTACTACCAAGTTCAATTGCGCCTTTTATGTGTGAATATTTTTCCGGTGTTTTGTTGTTTATCAAATCTTCTCTTAATTTGTCATGGTCAAATTTGAATTGAGAGTGATCTTTTGAAAGAGAAGCAACTCTGTTTGTTTGAGATTTGTCGGCAAGTTTGTGGTATGCAAGGTATTCTTTCATGCTGTGGAATTTATTAAAACCTTCTTCCCCTTTATAGATATATTTCTTTGCAACTTTGAATGCCCCGTTTTTAAATACAGGACCGACAAGTGCCATATATATTGCTAAACAAGTTGCTTGATATAAAAATTCTTTTGCAGCGGCATATTTTTTTGTTGCAGGATCAATATCGTTATCAATTAGGATAAATCCCGGTCTACCAACTGATTTTAAAACCGTTTCACTAGCAACAGATGCGTTTGTGTTTTGTGCAACGCTTACCAATGTAGGGTTTGTAATAACTTTTGAAATTGCTGAAATCATTATACGCCACCTACTTTCATACCTGATGCGTTAGATGCGGTGTAAAGATTAGCCATTTGTGGTCTTTCGATTGGTTTCACAGGTTGAGAAATTTGTGGAGCTTGCGGAATATTTTCTTTCACTCCTTCTTTAATGTCAAGCTTTTTCGGCTTAGCTCCTTTTTTGTTGTCGTGTGGAGCTTTCATACCCATTGCATCCATAACCGGTTTTATTATTACAGAACAAACTGCTGGAATAATAAACAATGCAGCTGTACAAACTCCGATGAACATTAAACCTTTTTCACCTTTTTTTATGGCAGCGGTTTTCATCTCGTCTTTAACTTCGTCAGTGTATTTTTTACCTTCTTTGGCAAGTTTGTCAAATTTCTTATCCATGTCTTTGGAAACTACGTATTTGCCGAACTTACCGGCAATTTCTCCGCATACCCAATAAACAGGAATTGCGATAGCTTCTGTTAACCCTTCTCTTAATGCGGTATATTTTTTAGTTTCAGGCTTTTCTGTCTTATCCATCATTGTGAATGTTGGTCGGCAGATACCTTTTACAGTGGCAATTGCCATTACTACGTATGTTGGTTTGTTGTTTTCACCAAGTTTTTTGCATATGTTTTTTACTGTTTGAAAATTTGCCATTTTATATTTTTTCCACTTCACATAAAAACTGTGAAGAAAAATTTTTGCTATTTTTGTTAACATTTGTTATAATAGTACGAAAAAATTTTTTCGTAAATGAACTTTTTTATTTATTTAATCGTTATACAAGTATAGAGGTTAAAACAAATGACAGAAAAATGTAACAAATACGAAGCTATATTTACTTTCGGAAATGAGGAAATGATGAAATCTCATTTGCAAAATTGCCCTGAATGTCAAAAAGAGCAAGAGCAAATGAATAAAGTTTCTGATTTGTTGAAAGAAGTTCGACCATATTATGTTCAAAAGAGAAAAAGTTATGCAAAACTAAAGATGGCATGTGCTGTATTTGCAATACTTTTCAGTGGAACAGTATTGGGTGTAGTAAATTTAAACTCTGATGTGTCTGATATTCTAAGATATGGAACAACATTGAGTGCAGACGATTTAGGGTTTCCTGTAGATTCTTACGGGTTGTTAATGGTGGAATAGTTAATGAATTTTAAAGAAATTATTAAAACCAACCAAAATAATGTAAAAAGTATAATTAAACTTATTACAAAAGAGGATAACGAAGATTTAGAGCAAGAAGTATATATCAAAGTCTGGAAAAATTCCGAAAAGTATAAAGAACAAGGAACTTTTAAAAGCTGGATAAATACTATTGCTAAAAATGTTTCAAAAGATTATTTGAAATCGGTTCAAAAGCGAAATCAGGATGCTTTAACTTCGGATGATGACGTTTTGAACACAGTTAAAGACAAAAAATCAACTCCGGAATTGAGGGTGATTACAAATGACAGACAAAAAATAATTACAATGGCGATTGAAAGTTTGAAACCAAAATTCAAAGAAGTTGTAATGATGTGCGAAATATACGGTTATACATATGAAGAAACCGCATTTAAACTAAAATGTCCGGTAGGGACAATAAAGTCAAGACTTTATAACGCTAAAAAAGAGTTAGCAGTTAAACTACAAGATTTATTATAAAAGAAAGGATGTTACATGTTAAAAAAATCATTAATTATGGCAAGTATATTGATGTTTGCGTCAGCTACTATGTGTTTTGCTGACACAAAAGCTCCTTGCAACTGTGGTAGACCTCAATGCAATTGTGCTAAAAAAGCTCCATGTAATTGTCAAAAACCTCCTAAAGGTCCAAATTTTGCAAAACGTAATGCAGAGTTTGAAAAACGTTTGAAACTTACAGATGAACAAAAGGCAAAGGCTGAAGCAATTCGTAAAAAAGGACATGAACAAATGAAACCTCTTATTACTAAATTGCACGAAAAGCAAGGTGAAATTGAAGGTTTGAAAAAATCAAAATTGTTAGAACGTGATAAACAAGCGCAAATAGAACAATTGCAAAAAGAAATTGGCGCATTGAAACGTGGTATGCACGAGCTTAGAATGCAAAATATGAAAGAATTTGAATCAATTCTAACATCAAAACAGTTGAAAGAATTGAAAAAAATGAAAGACGAAGGTCGTAAGAAGTTCGAAAAAGAGCATAAAAAATGCCCTTGTCCTCCGTTCTGTCCTAACGGTCCGAGACCAGATGGACAAGTCCCACCTCCACCACCGGAAGCTGAATAAATTAGATGTAACAGGGTTGATTTTTATCAACCCTGTTTTGTTATGTCAAGAATTACCCTTTCTCTTTGTGAGAGGTACAACAAAATCTTTGATTTCGAGGTGGAGGATTAAACGAATGAGATTACTACATCGTTTCCGCTCCTCGTAATGATGTGAAAACATAATAATTTATTCACTTTATTTTTACATGCTATAATTTTTTCGAAAAGAGGGAAAATATATGAAAATAGCAAAAAATATTTTAGAATTAATAGGAAATACTCCATTAGTACAAATTAATAAATTGAATGATAATTGTGTTGCTAAAATTGCCGCAAAAGTTGAAAGTTTTAATCCTGCCGGTTCCATTAAGGACAGACCGGCTTTAAATATGATTGAGGATGCTGAAAGAAAAGGTATTATAAATAAAGAAACTGTTATTATTGAACCTACAAGCGGTAATATGGGTGTCGGGTTGGCTCTTGCTTGTGCCGTGAAAGGTTATAAGGTTATTTTTACAATGCCTGAAACAATGAGTGTGGAACGCAGAAAATTAATGATGGCTTATGGTGCGGAACTCGTTCTTACAGAAGGTAGTAAAGGGATGAAAGGTGCAGTTGATAAAGCTTTTGAATTGAATAGTGAAATTAAAAATTCATTTGTGCCTATGCAGTTTGAAAATCCTGCGAACCCTGAAATTCACGAAAAAACTACTGCTGAAGAAATTTGGAATGATACAGATGGAAAAGTTGATATCGTTATTGCCGGAGTTGGTACCGGTGGAACTGTTTCCGGTATTGGGAGAACATTAAAAAACAAAAAATCAGATATAAAAATTATCGCTGTAGAGCCTTTTAAATCTCAAGTTCTTGCAGGTGGACAGGCTAGTGGACACGGTATTCAAGGTATTGGTGCAAATTTTGTTCCAAAAAACTTTGATAGAAATGTGGTGGATAAAATTGTTCCTGTAAAAGATGAAGATGCAATAAATACTGCCAGATTGTTGGCAAAAGAAGAAGGTATTTTATGCGGTATTTCATCAGGAGCAGCGATGTTTGCAGCAATTGAGCAAGCTATGAAACCTGAAAACAAAAACAAATTAATCGTTGTAATTTTACCTGATACCGGAGAACGTTATTTGTCTAGTGTTTTATTCGATTTGTAGATTTTATTGTAACGATTTGTAAATATTGTAAAATGGTTTCAACCCCTGATATACTCTGCGATATGTTATGATATTGTACGAGGTGAGTGGAATTTTGTCTGAAATTTTGGCAATCTGATTGTTTTTATATATACAAGAGAGATAAAAATTTAGGAGAGCTTTAATGGCTGAAATTAATATTCGCAATGGACAAGGTATAACTCAAGCAATTCGTGATAAAATCGGTGCTGCAAATATCAAAAATAAAGATGCTGCAACATGGCAAAAAGTTGTTGCAGAAGTAAATAACGCACAAAATTCAAAAAGTATTTTTAAGTCAGGTGATAATTATACGACTGATTCAACAAAATTAAATGAAAAATCAACTTACCAGTCAAACTTTGTTGTTGATAAAGGGACTGTCACTATTGATGATAGTGTTTGGGCAAAAATTCAAAATTTGTTGACAGGAGGTAATGAAACAACAAAGGCTGCAGCAGAAACAAAACAGAAAACGTTAAGAGAAACAGCAAATGAAAATACAATTGGCGATTTGAAGCTTACAAAGGAACCAGTAGCTCCTGATATGTCTTTGAAACCTAATATCGGACACATTGATGTCGCTCCTCAAGCGACAGGGAAACAACTGAATCGTATGGTTAATGGTCAAAAACAGGCAATAGAAATTTTGCATGATAAAGATGGAAATAAAGTTCGTTATGCCGTAAATGATGATGGAACACGGGGTGAACAACTCGTTACTGTTACAACTGCAGGCAAAAACACCTATGTTACAAAAAGTGAGTTTGACAAAACCGTAAAATCTGCTTTGCAATTAGGTGAAAACGATGAAATTCCAAAAGGATTGAATGCTGAATATGTTTCAATCGGAGGAGAAGCTACTTTAGTATTTAAAGGTAAAGACGGGCATGTTATGACGGGCTCAGAAGTCAAAAAATTTATGACCGATTACAAGCAAGATTTATATGATAGAACGGCACATGGTTCTGGAGAATATGCTGGCAAATCAATTAAAGATATAACTAATGAAGTTGTATCAAAAATGGATTATTCAAAACTTTCTCCAAGTTTTATGGAGGCTGCTCTAAAACAAGATGGTGTTCAATTGAATTATGGTGGACAAAAATACACAGTTCATCAAGGAAATTTGGTTGATGCGCAAGGTAATAAATTTAGTGTTCAAAATAATAAACTCGTTCCGGTAAAAACATCTCAAGAACCTGTCCAAACATATGGAAAACACGGGAACTTGAATGTTGATAATGATAGTTCTGGTGGTCCATTTATAAAAAGTGGAAGACTTGATTTAGAATAATAGGAAGCAAAAAAGAGCAATTTGAAAAGTTCAAATTGCTCTTTTAGTTTAAGTATTATTTTTATTCGGATTAAAATCCGCCCATACCGCCCATACCTTGTGGCATAGCAGGAACTTCAGGTTTTTCTTCCGGAATATCTACAACTGCAGCTTCTGTTGTTAACAACATAGAACCTACTGATGCAGCGTTTTCTAGTGCTGAACGAGTTACCTTAGCAGGGTCAACGATACCTGATTTGAACATATCAACATATTCATCATTCAAGGCATCATATCCGTATGCTGCTTCGTGTGACATTACTGTATCAATTACAACATCAGCTTTTGCACCTGCGTTATGAGCAATTGATCTTAAAGGTACATCAAGAGCGGCAGTCAAGATTTTGAAACCTATTTTTTCGTCATCAGAACCAAATGTTGTTGTTTCAATCATCTTAGACAATTTTTGTTGAACTCTTACAAGTGCAACGCCACCACCAGGAACAATACCTTCTTCGTTAGCCGCACGAGTTGCGTTCAAAGCATCTTCAATTCTCAATTTTCTTTCTTTAAGTTCAACTTCTGATGCAGCACCAACTTCAATTACTGCAACGCCACCAGAAAGTTTTGCAACTCGTTCTTGAAGTTTTTCTCTATCGTATTCAGAATCAGATGCTTCAATTTGTTTTCTGATTAGGCGAACTCTGTCTTGAACCGCATTTTTTGTTTCGTCACCAACAACGATTGTTGTTTCATCTTTAGTAACTGTAACACGTTTTGCTTTACCTAACATTTGAGTTGTTACGTTTTCAAGTTTGATGCCAAGCTCTTCTGTGAACATTTCACCACCTGTAAGGATTGCAATATCTTCAAGCATAGCTTTTCTTCTATCACCAAATCCTGGAGCTTTTACTGCAACTGCTCTCAAAACTTTTCTCATTGTGTTTACAACTAATGTTGCAAGAGCTTCACCTTCAACATCTTCAGCGATTAACAATAATGATTTGCCATCACGAGCAACTTGTTCCAACAATGGAACCATATCAGAAATCAAGTTGATTTTCTTGTTACAACAGAATACGTAAGCATCTTCCAATACTGCTTCCATTCTTTCAGGGTCTGTAACAAAGTATGGTGACAAATAACCTTTGTCAAATTGCATACCTTCAACAACTTTTAAGTTTGTACCAAAAGATTTACTTTCTTCAACAGTGATAACACCGTCATGTCCAACTTTTTCCATTGCTTCAGCAATCAATTCGCCGATTTCTTTATTGTTACCTGCTGAAATTGCAGCAACTTGTGCGATTTCTTCTTTTGTATTAACAGGTCTTGACATATCTTTGATTTCTTTAACAGAAACTTCAACTGCTTTGTCAATACCACGTTTCATAGACATTGGGTTTGCACCTGCAGTCAAGTTTTTCAAGCCTTCTCTAACAATTGCTTGAGCAAGAACTGAAGCAGTTGTTGTTCCATCACCTGCTACATCGTTTGTTTTTGAAGAAACTTCTTTTAGAAGTTGTGCGCCGGCGTTTTCAAGACCGTCTTTAAGTTCGATTTCTTTAGCAATAGTAACACCATCGTTAACGATTTGAGGTGCGCCATATTTCTTTTCAAGAATTACGTTTCTGCCTTTAGGTCCAAGAGTAACCTTAACGGCATCTGCTACTGCATCTATACCATTTAAAAGAGCTTTTCTAGCTTCTTCATTAAATACTATACGTTTTGCCATTTTTATCTCCTTATATTCTCTATTTGATTATAAGGACGTTAAGTCTTTAAGTCGTTAAGGCGTTAAGTTCATTTCGTTAATAAATTTTGATAAAATCTTAATAACACTGATTTTTGTAAAGAACTTATCGTCTTATCGTCTTATCGTCTTATCGTCTTATCGTCTTTATTCAATCACTGCCAATGCGTCTTTTACAGACAAGATTTTATATTCAACGCCATCCATTTTGATGTCAGTTCCTGCATATTTAGCATAAAGAACAGTATCACCAACTTTAACGTCCATAGGTTCTCTTTCGCCTTTTTCATTCATTTTACCTTGGCCAACTGCAACAACTTCGCCTTTTTGAGGTTTTTCTTTTGCACTGTCAGGGATAAAAATGCCACCTGAAGTTTGTTCAGTATCTTCAATAACTTTAATAACAATTCTGTCACCTAATGGTTTTAACATAATTTTCTCTCCTTTTCTCCATACTGGTCATTCTGAACTTGTTTCAGAATCTACTCATCTGAGTTCCTGAAACAAATTCAGGATAAACCTCTACATTATATTTATATAACGGTTTTTCTAAAAAATTAATTTTCTTAAGGAAAAATTAATTATCTGATGGAAAAGTTAATGGATGTGTAGGCGACAAGAGGTAAAAATATTGGCTTTAAGTGAAAAGTGAGAAGTGAAACGTGAAAAGACTATATCGTTATGAATAAGTGAATGGTGTATAGTGAATAGTGAGTAGACCGTATCAAGAAAATTGTTTTCCTCCCTGATGAGACTCTGCCGAACAAAAGGTGACTAAATGTCACGTTTTGTGAGAGG
>OGOQ01000177.1_pt1 | contig 73063 bp, 66 predicted proteins | sample 1552691 | NCBI WGS metagenome assembly OGOQ01 (sample SAMEA2580209, study PRJEB22360) | human gut metagenome | biome: human gut; feature: human-associated habitat; material: faeces | place: Denmark | collected 2008/2010
CGGCAGGAGCCGCCGCTGAACAAGGGGCGAATAAGAGCATCGCCGTTACAGTAGAAATAAAAGAACTGATATATTTCATAGTCGTCATCCTTGCCGTGATAAAAACCAAAGCCGTTTGCTTTAATTTCTATTTTAACAAAGATTTCAAATAAAGTAAATAATTAATTGCATAGGATAGACGGAAATTTACATACTTCTTTTTTCAGCGAGGTGGAGGGAATGGCGATTATGATTGACAAATCGCTAAAACTGTTTTGTTATAGCTTGTTAGTTCGGACTTAAAGGAAAACAGTATGAAGAGATTTTTATCCCGGTTATTGATTGTTTTGATTGTTACAGCTGGCGGCGTTTCGGTTTATTATTGGCCGGAAATCAGGTTTTATCTGCAAAAGGAAACTCAGCAGCAAACGATTAACGACGGAGAGGTTTTTTCTCAGGACATTATCATTCAAAAAGCTCGCGAACTTTCCAAAGAGGCTTACAAGGCGCCGCTTGAAGTTTTGCCGGCAGAACTGAAAAACCTCAATTATGACCAGCACCGCGACATTCGTTTTGTGCGGGAAAACGGCCCTTGGTATAATAAAAGGCTGCCGTTTGAGATTCAGTTTTTTCATTTGGGAGCGATTTTTAATACGTCGGTAGCCGTGAATGAGATTGTGGACGGCAAGGTTCAAGAGATTAAGTATTCTCCGGCTTTCTTTAATTACGGCAAAAACAATTTGGACGGCAGCAAATTTACGGATTTAAATTATGCCGGATTTCGTTTGCATTATCCGTTGAATACGTCGCGCTATTATGACGAGCTGATTTCCTTTTTGGGGGCCAGTTACTTCAGAGCTTTGGGCAAGGGGCAGAAGTATGGTTTGTCTGCCCGGGGACTGGCTATTGACACGGCGGTGCAGACAGGAGAGGAGTTTCCGGTTTTCAAGGAGTTTTGGATTGAGCGTCCTCAGCGTCGCGCCGCAGAAATTAAAGTTTATGCGCTTTTAGACAGCCCCAGCATCAGCGGTGCCTACAGTTTTGTCATTCAGCCGGGATTGTCGACAACGATTGACGTCGAGGCCGTTTTGTTTCCGCGGAAACCTATTAATAAACTCGGGGTTGCACCGCTGACTTCAATGTTTTTGTTCGGCGAAAACAACAAGCATCAATTTGACGATCATCGTCCCGAGGTTCACGACAGCGACGGTTTGTTGCAATGGAACGGCAATGACGAATGGTTGTGGCGGCCGTTGGACAATTCGAAATATCTGCGCATCAGCTCTTTTGAAGACAATAATCCCAAAGGGTTCGGTTTGATGCAGAGAGATCGTAACCCTGAGCATTATCTGGATTTTGAGGCTTATTATGAGCAGCGTCCGAGCGTTTGGGTTGAGCCTTTGGATCAGTGGGGCGAGGGAACCGTTCAACTGATTGAGATACCTTCTTTGCAGGAAATTCATGACAACGTGGTTGCTTTTTGGATACCCAAACAGCCGGTGGAGGCAGGAAAGGAATATCGTTTCCGGTATCGCCTGCACTGGACGGGTGATGTTCCCATTCCCCGGGATTTGGCAAAAGTTACCGCCACTTACAGCGGTATTGGCGGCGTTTCGGGAATGCTGGAAACTGACAAGCGCAAGTTTGTCATTGATTTCTCGGCTCCGAAGAATTTGAGCGATATCAAAGAACTGATTGAAAACGGAGAAATTGTTCCTGATGTTTCAATTTCGGAAGGCAAGCTGCTGGGGGTTCATTTGATGTATAATCCCGTGACCAAAGGGCCGACGCTTTATATGGACTTTCGTCCCAACGGCAAGACTTCCGAAATGAGGGTTGTATTGCGCCACGAAGGCCGGGCCGTTTCCGAAGTGTGGAGTTACCAATGGTTGCCATAAAAATTCAAAGCCTCGACGATATTGTTCGGGCATATCTTGAAAATCTGGGGTTTCGGGGCAGGCGCTTGGAAGACAATACCGGGCAAATCAGTGCAATGCTCGGGCCTGAGTTTAACCCTGACGATGTATCCAGCTCTCTTGACAATCTGATTTATGGTTTTGCCAGAAAGATTTTCAAAGGCAAAAATATTGACAAAGAGCAAAAGATTGCCTTGTTCAAGTTCTGTTTTATGGAATGCGGCGGTGCAGACAAGTGGGGCGCCGAGATGTTCGGAGCCCGGACGGTTCCGGTCGAGATAATCAAAGAAATGCGCAGTAAGGCTATTGAAATCGTGCCGCCTTACCAGATGTCGAAAATGCTGCCGCAGGTGATTGAAACGCCGGAGCAGCTGTTGGGTAAAATTTTGCATCATAAGAAAGATTGAAGTTGATGAGCGAAAAAAATCTGATAAATCTTAATCCTCAACGTGTCAAAAACCGTCGTGTTAAAGTTTTCGGATTGATGGCTGTTTCTACTTTTTTAGCCACGCTGAAATGGATGACGGTTATTCCGACCGACTCTTGGTGGCTGACCAAGTTTTTGATGGTGGCATTGTTCATTCTGACTTTTGCCTGGATTGCTTTGTTTTTCTGGTCCAGCGTGTTTGGTTTTATCGAACTGCTCAAAGGGAGCAAGGTTCCCGGTATTCGCTGGGTTCCCGAGGAAACGCGCCTGAGTTCGAAAGTTGCGGTGCTGATGCCGGTGTATAATGAATCTTCGCAGGGCGTATTTGCAAATTTGCTGGCAATGGGCAACGATTTGGTGAAAACCGGACAGGGAAAGGCATTTGACTTTTTTGTCCTAAGCGATACGACCAATCCGAAAGTATGGGTCGAGGAAGAAAAGACCTGGCTGGAGGCAAAAAAGCTGATGCCGGAAGAAATTAACCTGTATTATCGGCGCCGGGCTCAGAATACGGCACGCAAGAGCGGTAATATCGAGGATTTTTGCAACAAGTGGGGTTCCGAATATGATTTTATGGTCGTATTGGATGCCGACAGTCTGGTTAACGGCAGCACCATGGTTAAGATGGCGCAGTTGATGGAAGCCAACGAACATACCGGCATAATTCAGGCACCGCCCATGTGCGTTAACAAACATTCCCTGTTTGCGCGGATGCAGCAATTTGCTGGAAAAGTATACGGCCCAATCGTTGCCGCAGGGTTAGCCTATTGGCAGGTGGGAGACAGTAATTACTGGGGGCATAACGCCATCATCAGGGTAAAGGCGTTTATGCAATGTTGCGGGTTGCCCGTTTTGAAGGGAAGAGCTCCGTTCGGGGGACATATTCTGAGCCACGACTTTGTTGAGGCGGCGCTCATTCGCCGCGGCGGTTGGGCGGCATGGCTGCTGCCGGAACTGAAAGGGAGTTATGAAGAATGTCCGCCGACGATGATTGACTTTGCCATTCGCGACCGGCGTTGGTGTCAAGGGAATATGCAGCATATGAAGATTTTGGTTTCCAAAGGGCTGCATCCGGTTTCCCGGGTTCATTTTACAATCGGCATTATGTCTTATTTGTCTTCGCCCATATGGCTGACCTTTTTATTGGTGGGACTGATGATCGCTTTGGGACGCGAGTTTTTTCCTCCGGTGTATTTTCCCGAAGTCAGGACATTGTTTCCGACTTGGCCGATTTTTGATAAAATCGGTACAATCAGTTTGTTTGTCATTTCAATGTTTATGCTGATTTTTCCCAAGTTTTTGGGGCTGATGATTTATTTGCTGCAAAACCGCGACAAGAAAAAAATCGGCGGACGCTGGGGGGCATTGAAGTCGGTTTTGACTGAGATTGTGTTTTCCGCATTAATGGCACCGATTATGATGATGTTTCAGAGCAAGTTCGTGTTCGACATTTTTGCTGGGCGGGATGCTGGTTGGAAAACCCAAAACCGTGATGACTGCGCGACATCGTTTCGTTTGGCTTTAGAACGGCATTTTTGGCATATGACGCTTGGTATTTTGACTATGGTGGTCGTTTATTTTTATGCTCCGGAACTGTTCTGGTGGATGCTGCCGATTACTATCGGGCTGACGCTTTCTGTTCCGATTTCCATGTTAACATCGCTTGAGAGTGCCGGCCGCTGGTGCCGCAGCCATAATTTTTTCGTTATTCCGGAAGAGGTTGACGAACCGGCGATTATCGTCTCGGCTCGCAAGTATTATGCCAAGCTGGCACAGAAGAAAGAAGAGGTTTACGGCGTTACGCTGGTTGTTCGCGACAGTATTATGAATGCGCTGCATTTGATGATGCTGCCGGTAAACGGTCCGGCGCCGGAGTTTGCCAAGAAAGTTTTGGACAGTGCGCAGATTAAGCTTGAAAATTATATAAATCACGGTCTGGAGCCGGATTTGAGCAAAGAAGAAGAGACGGCTCTGTTGTATAGTCCGGAAATTCTTAAAAAAGCGCATCTGGCTTTGCGTCTGGCGGCGTAATTCAGAGTTTCAGAGCGGCGAGCTTTTCAATGACGGGAACGTCTGCTGGGGCAAATGTGTAATTTTTTAATTCGCAAGGGAGAACCCAGGCAGTTTTCTCATGTTCGTTGGATTTGATGTGTTCCGGGACTTCCACGGTAACGAAAAAGGTATGCAGTTCGATGACGGCGAAGTCGTATTCAAAGGTTGAAACCATAAACGGTTCGCCGATAACGGCGTTGATGTTAAGTTCTTCTTTAAGTTCTCTGCGGAGACAGTCGGGCAGCGTTTCTCCCGGTTCCTGTTTTCCTCCCGGGAACTCCCAATGATGGGCCAGGGTTTTTCCTTCAGGGCGACAGGCGATGAAGATACGGCCGTTTTCTACGATTATGGCTCCGGCTACGATTTTTTTGTTCATTAAATTATCTCCGCATTTTGCAAACTATCTTTGGTTCTAGCTTATTGACAGCGGGATGTCAATGCATATATAGGCAGAGAACTTTGGTGTTAAGAACAAAGGAGAATAAAATGAAAAGAGTATTAGGAGCCGCTCTCCTGTCCGCATTTGCCTTGTGCGGTTGTGATTCCCGTAATGCCAATGCCGCGGACGAAGCTCAAAATCCTGCTCCGGTTCAGCAGCTGCAAGGCGAGGTTAATGCCGTTAAAGCCGAACACGGGCAGATTATGAATGACCATAAAGTCATTGTGCAGGATCACGAAAAAATTATGCAGGAACATCAGGATATGAAAAAGCAAATCGGGGATTTGCAAAATCAGGTGAACGGGATAAAATCCGAACACGGCAAGATTATGGACGACCACGCCAAACTGATGAACTCAAAGCAGTAAATTATTTATTCCTTTTTATAAACACCGGGTTTGATAACTCGGTGTTTTGCTTTACTTTTCAGAGAAATTTTTTATGATTGAACCATATGATTTTGAAAAGGAGGCCAAGATGAAAAAAACATTGTGGCGTTTGGTGCTGCCGGTATGTCTGACGGCGGCGGCCGCACAGGCTCAGGAGGCAAAACTGATTGTCATAGGGGACGAAGCACAAACGGAGAATGTGGTCTCTGTCGCAGGTGACGGCCAGGTTTCTCCGGCGACGGCCGCCGTTTCTCAGGAACAGGAAAAAACTGCGGCACCGGTTTCTGACGATGTGGAGGGAAAGACGGTTTCTGCCGAACAATCTGCAGGCAATTCGTCTGAAAACGCTGTTTCGGGTGCGGTACCCGGCGACAACTCAGAGGAAGGGGACGCATCGGCAGAGACGAACAGGAAAAATTCAGAAAATGAAAAGGTTTCCGGGGCTGCCGAGCAACAGGGAGAAAAAACGGCGGTCGGAACGGAAGCCGGCACCGATGCCGGGAAGGCGGCTGCCGAACAGGCTGAGGGAGCGGAGCCTCAGGCAGAATCGATAACAGAAACTCCCGAGGAAAAGGAGCCTTTGACGCGTAAAGAATACGAGCGTCAACAAAAGGTGGCCGCCATTGAAGAGGAACGAGCCAATCCGAGCAGCCGTTTTAAGAAAAAAGCGATGGAGCGGGCGGCAGAGAGAGAGCGAATTGCTCAAGAGAAATATGACCGTCAAAACGATGAGAACAAGGGTTTTCGCAAAAAGGCGCTGGAGCGGGCCGAAGAACGCGAACAAGAAGCGCGGGAACGCTATGAGGAACAGCAGAACAAAGAATCCCGTTTTTCCGCGTTGGCCAAAAAACGCGCCGCTATACGGGAAGCCAAAAGGCAAGAGCGTTTGGCTAGAAGAAACAGGAAATGAGATTGAGTTCTCGGGTAAGAAAAAGATTGGATGTTTTTCCAATCTTTTTTTTATGTCGGGGAAGAGAAATTAACGAATCTTTGGTGATTAACTGCTATAGTTAATCAGTTTTGGGATTTTTTTGTTTTTTGAGGAGAGTGAAGCAACATGAAAACTAAAAACAGTTGCGATTGCGGTACCGTTGCTTTTGGCGGCGTTAATACCATTGATGACCTTAATGTGGTGATTGACCGGGTTAAAACCGCGCAGGAAGTTCTGGCAACATATACGCAGGAGCAAGTTGACAAAATATTTACGGCGATGGCTTTGGCGGCCAACAATGCACGCATTCCCCTGGCCAAGATGGCCGTAGAAGAGACCGGTATGGGCGTTGTTGAAGACAAGGTTATAAAGAACCACTTTGCCGCGGAAGAAATTTATAACAAATACCGCGATGTCAAAACCTGCGGCGTGATTGAGCGCGACGAAACGAACGGATTTACAAAGCTGGCGGAGCCGGTCGGCGTTATTGCCGGCGTTATTCCGACGACGAATCCGACTTCAACGACGATTTTTAAAAGTCTGATAGCTTTGAAAACCCGAAACGGCATTATTTTTTCACCGCATCCGCGTGCTAAAAAATGTACCATTGAAACGGCAAAGCTGATGTTACAGGCCGCGGTTCAGGCCGGGGCTCCTGATAACATCATCGGCTGGATTGACAATCCGTCGATTGAATTGACGCAGCATCTGATGGGGCATGAAGGAATTGCGATGATTCTGGCAACCGGCGGTCCGGGGATGGTTAAAGCGGCATACAGCTCCGGCAAACCGGCTTTGGGTGTCGGTGCGGGCAATACGCCGGCAATTATCGACGAGACGGCTGATATTAAAACGGCCGTCAGTTCGGTTTTGATGAGTAAGACCTTTGACAACGGTATGATTTGTGCTTCTGAGCAGTCGATTGTGGTTCATAAGGATGTTTATGACGAAGTTAAAAAAGAGCTGGAATACCGGGGTGCCCATATTCTCAGCAAGAAGGAGAAGGAAAAAGTTGCACAGACGATTATCGTCGACGGCAAACTCAATTCTGCCATTGTGGGACAGCCCGCTTATAAAATTGCCGAATTGGCCGGGGTTAAGGTTCCGGAGATGACAAAGGTTTTGGTCGGTGAAGTTTCCGAAATCGGAACGGCAGAACCGTTTTCTTATGAAAAGCTGTCGCCGGTTTTGGCCATGTATAAGGTAAAAAGTTTTGAGGAGGCCGTGTCTCATGCCGCCGAACTGATTCATTTCGCCGGTCGCGGACATACGTCCGTACTTTATACCGCGCAGCATAACGAAGACCGTATTAAACATTTCAGCGATCAGCTGGATACCGGTCGTATTCTGATTAATACGCCGGCGTCTCAAGGCGGTATCGGCGATTTGTACAATTTCCGTCTGGATCCGTCCCTGACCCTGGGATGCGGTTCGTGGGGCGGTAATGCGGCCAGTGAAAATGTGGGAGTAAAACATTTGATTAATATTAAGAGTGTGGCAGAGCGCCGAGACAATATGCTGTGGTTTCGGGTTCCGCCGAAAATTTATTTCAAACAAGGAGCAACCGGTTTTGCATTACGGGAGCTGAAAGGCAAGAAAAAAGCCTTTATCATTACGGACAAGCCGTTGTTCGGGTTGGGTTATACCGATAAAATCACCAGCGTTTTGGAAGAATTGGGCATTGCATACCAAATCTTTTCCAACGTAAATCCGGATCCGGATACGGCAACAATCGAAAGCGCATTGAAAATTGTCCGTAATCTGGAGCCTGACGTTATTATCGCACTTGGCGGCGGTTCTCCGATGGATGCGGCCAAAATCGTATGGCTGATGTATGAACATCCCGAGGTTTCGTTCCACGACCTGGCTATGCGCTTTATGGACATCCGCAAACGTATCTGCACGTTTCCTGACCTGGGGGCAAAAGCGATGATGGTTGCCATTCCGACGACCTCCGGTACCGGTTCGGAAGTAACTCCGTTTGCGGTTATTACCGATTCTGATACTCATATTAAATATCCGATTGCCGATTATGCGTTGACACCGAACATGGCCATTGTCGATCCGGATTTGGTCCAGTCGATGCCGCGCGGTTTGGCTGCTGCGTCCGGTATTGATTCTCTGACGCATGCGCTGGAGGCTTATGCGTCTGTTTTGGCAACGCCGTTTACGCAGGGAATTGCCCAGGAAGCCTGCAAGATGATTTTTGCCAATCTTGCCAAGTCGGTTAACGATGGCAAAAACAATCCGATTGCGCGTGAAAATATGCATTATGCGGCAACGATGGCGGGTATGTGTTTTGCTCAGGCGTTTCTGGGAATCTGCCACTCGCTGGCACATAAGCTCGGCAGCGAGTACGGGATAGCCCACGGTGTGGCCAATGCCATGCTGATTAATCAGGTTATCAAGTTTAACTCCACCGACAAGCCTACCAAACAGGGAATTTTCTCCCAATATCACTATCCCGAAGCAAAACGGCGCTATGCCGAAATTGCCGAGTGTTTAGGACTGGGCGGAAAAGACGATGACGAAAAAGTGGCTAATCTGATTGAGGCGATACAAAAGCTCAAAAAAGAAATCGGTATTCCGATGTCAATCAAAGAAGCCGGCGTTGACGAAAAAACTTTTATGGATAATCTCGACAAGTTGTCAGAGCTTGCGTTTGACGATCAGTGTACGGGAGCCAATCCGCGTTATCCGCTTATCAGCGAGATGAAGGCTATTTATACGGACGCTTATTACGGACGGATTTAGCCTTTGGAAATTTAGAGGGAGGAAAGTGCTTTTAGCAGACGCTTTTCTCCCTTTTTTTTTGCATATGCGCGGGGCAGGGACGGTTGTCATTTACGGTCGTTTTGCGCGGCACGCGCCATCCAGACGTCTCCGTTATGGTTATAAATGTTATGTTTGATACAATTCCATTTGCCATTGGTTTTGAAAATGGTAATTTCTCCTTTTCCGATGCCTTTCTGTCCTTTTGTGCGGGTATCGTTTTTATGGGGAAATTGGGTGCTGTCGACAACTTGCAATACGACGGCATCGTCTTTGACATTGATGGTGTGGTCTACGAGCATACAATGATTTTCTCTGGCATTTGGGGAGATGTATACGATTAGGTCGCCATGAGTCAACTCCCCGGGGGAGGAGATTATCTGCCAATAATTTAGTTCTTTCGGCTCAACGGTTTTAAAGAACAGCATATATTCTTTGCTGTATATTCTTTTTATTTCTTTTTCCGAAATGTTTTTATACCGGGCAACAAAATTTCTTACTTCCTGCAGTGCCTTCAGCTTGTGTTGTTTTTGAAAATAATAGTAGACAAAACCCGAGCAATCAAATTTAAGACAGGTTTTTCCGTTTATGATTTCAATGCAGTTGTCGTGGGAATAGGTGGTTTTTATTTTATTTTCTTTTATGTCGTTTATGAGATTATCCAGAAAATTATTGTCAGTGAAGGTTATTCTCCTAAGTCGATTACAAAAAAAGCCGCTTAAAAGCGGCTTGTAAAATTGGCTGCCTCACATGGATTCGAACCACGATTAACAGAGTCAGAGTCTGCTGTCCTACCATTAGACGATGAGGCAATTCATTTAACAAGGAAAGTATATATACCAATGGAAAATAAAATGCAAACATTTTTTTATAAAAAATAAAAAAAATTCAGATGCCGGTTGGAAATTTAAACAGAACCTGATACACTGTCGATATGAGAATTTTGATGACAATAACAATGGTTTTGGCGCTATGTTCCTGTGTGTCTTATTATGACGACTATGAACAAAGCTATGCGACCAGCACTTATACCGGCTACAGCTATTACAATTCGCCGTTGCGGCTGCGCGGGCTGAGCGTCAACGACATCTATATGCTGGACAATCATCCGGGCGATTATCTGGATACTCAGATGTGGGGTGCCGTCGGGCATATCGGCCATTTTGCCGTACACAGTATTTTGCAGACGTTGGCACATTAAAAAAACGTCATTGGTTTGAACGGTTCAGAGTTTTTTCCGAAACGCTTTATTTGCATATTGACAATTTCGTATTGTGATGTTACTTTTAAATTAACAATCAAACAATTGTTCAATTGTTTTAGTAATATTCGGAGGGATGAAATGAAAAGAGTTTATAATCTGGACGGCCTTGATTGTGCCAACTGTGCTGCAAAAATTGAAAACGCCCTTAATGCCAGAGACGACGTTATCAGCGCTTCGGTTTCTTTTATGACGCAGAAACTGACATTGGAAATCGCAGATGACGCTTTTGACAAGGCGCTTCCTGAAATCAGAGCCCTTATTCGTAAAGTAGATTCCGATATAGAGGTTAATTTTTAGGGGCGGACGAGATGGCTAAGCAGAAAAAGTTGTTGGTTAAAATTATTGCCGCTTTGCTGTTGTTTGTTGCGGCGATTTTTTGCGACGATTTAAAAATCGTCCAGGCAGTTTTGTTTTTGCTGAGTTATTTTTTAGTAGGCTGGCCGATTTTGCAAAAGGCAGTCAAAAACTTGTTTTACGGACAGGTTTTTGATGAAAATTTTTTGATGGCGATAGCGACGGTTGGGGCTTTTGCCTTGGGCGAATATTCCGAAGGCGTCGCAGTTATGCTTTTCTACCAGATTGGGGAGTTTTTTCAAAATTACGCCGTTAATAAATCTCGAAAATCCATTAGCGGACTGATGGATATCCGTCCGGATTACGCCAATCTGACAAAAGGAAAAAAAGTTGAAAGAGTGGCACCTGAAGAGGTAAAGCCCGGCGACGTCATTATGGTGACTTCCGGAGAGAAAATTCCGCTGGACGGCGAAGTGGTTCGCGGCAATTCTTTGGTAGACACGTCAGCCATTACCGGCGAAGCGGTGCCGCGCGAGGTTTCGGTCGGTGATGATGTCGTCAGCGGATGCGTTAATTTGAGCGGGGTGTTGTACATTAAGGTCTGTCGGGAGTTCGGGCAATCTACCGTTGCGAAAATTTTGGATTTGGTGGAGAATGCCAGCAGTAAAAAGGCGCCGGTAGAACAATTTATTACCAAATTTGCACGCTATTACACGCCGGCGGTGGTGATCAGCGCGGTTTTGATTGCAGCGGTTCCTCCTTTGCTGGGAAGTTCAATCGGCTTCGGCGGCTGGATATATCGGGCTTTGACATTTTTGGTCATTTCGTGTCCGTGTGCGTTGGTCATTTCAGTGCCGCTGAGCTTTTTCGGGGGTATCGGGGCAGCGTCGCGCAACGGTATTTTGGTTAAGGGAAGCAACTATTTGCAAGCGCTTGCCGAAGCCGGAATTGCGGTTTTTGACAAGACCGGCACATTGACCAGAGGCGTGTTTGAGGTTGCCGAAATTTGTGCTCAGGAATGTTCTGATGACGAGCTGCTGTTTTGGGCTGCTTCGGCCGGGAGTTTTTCCAACCATCCGGTTTCGGTTTCCATTCGCAGAGCCTGGAATCGTCGACTTGAGGCGGACAAGATATCGGATTTTGAGGAGCTGAGCGGGCGCGGCGTGCGGGCTAAAGTCGAGGGGATTACGGTTGCGGTCGGCAACAAACGGCTGATGGCAGAAGAAAAAACAGCGGTTCCCGAAGTTTCCGGCGGCGGTACGGTTGTTTTCGTGGCCCGCGGCGGCCGCTGTGCCGGATGGATACGGATTGCCGACGAGCTTAAGGCGGATTCCGCCGCAGCAATAGCCGAATTGAAACAACTCGGAATTAAAAAGACGGTAATGTTGAGCGGCGACAGAAAAGCATCAGCGGAAGAGACGGCAGAAAAAATCGGTATTGACGAAGTGTTTGCCGAGCTGCTGCCGGCACAAAAAGTAGAAGCGGTTGAATGTTTGCTGGCTCAAAAGTCCGGGAATGAAAAACTTATTTATACGGGGGACGGCATTAACGACGCTCCGGTTTTGGCCCGGGCCGACATCGGCATCGCCATGGGGGGCGTCGGTTCCGACGCTGCGGTGGAGGCTGCCGACATTGTTATTATGACTGACGAACCGTCGAAAATTCCGCAGGCGGTCAAAATCTCCAAGCAAACCCAAAAAATTGTGAAGCAAAATATTGTTTTTGCTTTGGGAATTAAGTTTGGGGTGTTGGTTTTGGGCGTTGTCGGAATGGCAACAATGTGGGAGGCGGTATTCGCGGATGTCGGCGTTTCGGTTCTGGCAATTCTGAACTCGCTCAGAACGCTTCGGATTAGGTGATTAGTGCGGGCAGTTTATTTCAAAAATGTCGTCAATAACACGATGAATCAGGCTTGCTGTTTTGGTTTCCGCCAGTTTGTAATAAACTTCCTTGCCGGCTCTGCGGTTGGTTAGCAGACCGGTTTGTCTCAGTCCGCGGAGGTGATGCGATACGGCGGAGGTACTCATTCCGATGGCCAGCGAAATGTTGTTGACACATTGTTCGCTGTGAGAAAGCAGCCATAAAATATGCAGCCGGGTAGGATCGCACAATTGCTGAAAAATATCCGACGCTTTCAGGAATTCTGCTTCAGACGGTTTGCTTTTTAAAAAGGCTTCAAGATTTTGTCCGTGGTCGTGCAGGCACTGGGTGTTTTCTTTGTTATCCATAGTGATTTCCTCCGGAGTTAATCCGCTTTAGAGTTAAGTTAGTCAATTGTCTGCGGGTTGTCAACAGAATAAGCCGGAAGGCGAAATCCGATTTTGATAATTCCGTTGTCGCTGCAGGCGAAAACTTCTCCGTTGTGCATTTCGATGATTGCTTTGACGATAGCCAGGCCGAGGCCGTGGTTGTTATCGGAATTTTTGCGTTCTTTGCTGGTGCGGTAAAAGCGGTTGAAGAGGTTGGGCAGGTCTTCTGCGGGAATGTCCGGCCCGCGGTTGATTACGGTCAGGGTTACGCGTTTTTCGTCAGAGGTTATTTCAACTTTAACGGTGCTGTCCGGACGGCCGTGCGTAACTGCATTGTTAAGCAGGTTTGTGAGGGCGCGTTTCAGCAGCGACTGTTCGGCAAGCACCAAGGCGTCGCCGTCAACCTCCAGGCGGTTGCGATGCTCTTCAAAAATAACGTCCAGAAATTCTGCGGTTTTGTTGATTTCTGAGGCCAGTGACGTCGGCACCTGATTGATGGCGAGCTCTCCTTGTTCGGCTCTGGCCAGAAAAAGCATATCGTTGATAATGGTACGCAGACGTTCGAGTTCTTCCAGGTTGGAGGCCATAACGTCTTGCAGTTCTTCATTGCTGCGCGGGCGGGAAAGCGCCACCTCGGTTGCGCCGATGAGGTTTCCGAGCGGCGTGCGCAGCTCATGGGCGACGTCGGCGTTAAATGTGGAAAGGCGCAGGTAGGACTGTTCAAGCCGCTCCAACGCTCCGTTGAAACTGAGCACCAAACCGGAAAGCTCCGTCGGAAGCCGGGTGTTGGGCAGCCGGGCAGAAAGGTTTTGAGGACTGAGGCTTTCGGCATGGCGCGAAAGCGTGTCGACCGGAGCCAGACTGAAACGCGCTATCAGCCAGCCGAGCCAGACGATGGTTGTAATGCCGATAATCAGCAAACTTCCGAAAGCGATGTCCAGCCAAAGGTTTTCTTCTTCATAGAAATAGGTGTCGATGGCAATGGACAGGATGACTTCCGGCCGTTCGCCCGCCGGAGGGAGAATTTTAGAGAGGGTTCGGTGCATATTGCCTTTGACGGATATTTTGCCGAAACCGTTGTTTTTGGAAATCTGACTGCGGTCTACGCGGTAAGGGGCGGCAAAAGAAAAAGCGGGGTCGTCACTTTGAATCAAAATATAGAGGCCGCCGTCGGGAATCATTATTTCCTGCAAGTTTTTTACCAGATGTTTCCAGTCTTTGGCGGTTGTCGTTTCAGCAACATGCTCTTCGATGATTTTGAACCGGCTTTTCATTTCGGCGGTTTGGTAACGGTTGATTTCGGTCGTTTCCAGAATGTAAAGCACGACAACGATAACCGACAGGACAACCGTGGCAACCAGAGCATACATGACAGCCAGGCGGTTGGCGATGGAGAGATTGTCAAAGCAGCTAGTCAGTTTTTTCATCTTTAAGCTCCAGCATATAGCCCATGCCGCGGATAGTATGGAGCAGTTTGGGTTCCCCTTCGGTGTCGAGTTTGGAACGCAGGCGTTTGATGGTTGCTTCCACCACGTTGGTGTTGGTATCAAAACAAATGTCCCAAACCAGTTCGGTGATGACGGTTTTGGAAACGATTTGCGATTGTCTGCGAGCCAAGACTTCCAGCAGGGAAAATTCTTTGGCGGTGAGGTCGAGCCGGCGGTTTCCGCGAGTTGCCCGATGCGCCATCAGGTCGATGTGCAGATCGCCGATGTGGATGTGGGTCTGTTCTTTGGTATGCGCCCGGCTGGTGATAACCTGCAAGCGCGCCAGCAGTTCCAAAAACGAAAAAGGTTTGATAAGATAGTCGTCGGCCCCGGCGTTGAACGCCTCCAAACGGCTGCTGAGAGCGTCTTTTGCAGTCAGCATAATTACCGGCGTATGGTTGGTGGGGCGGATGGATTTGAGCAGGCTGATGCCGTCGAGGTCAGGGAGCATGATGTCCAGAATGATGGCCTCATATTGCCCCGTTCCGGCGAGATGCAGACCGTCCAGGCCGTTCATGGCAATATCAACGTTGTAACCTTGTTCGCTTAATCCGCGTTTGAGATAATCCACAGTTTTTATCTCGTCTTCGACCAGAAGCAGTTTCATCTTATCCTCTCAAAAATTTGAGTTATGCTAGCACAAAACAATGGGTTGCGTCAACTTATTTAACTGTTATAGTCTTTGGCTTTCGGCAGCAGGATGATATGAAAATGATATTTGTGTCATATGATGAATCGGCACTTGCGCCGGAAGATATCTTAAGCTAGTTTGTAAGAGATTTATCACAAATCAATGTATGAGAAATCGGGGGTGTGCGGCAGGTTTTGTTGCGGGTATGCTATATGACCATTCATGTGTGGTAAATTCCTTATGTTTACGTACTTTAAGTTCTGCAACGGGCATGACCGCCTAAAACCTCCGTTTTCTCGTGCAACCGTTTCTGTTTAACGGATTCAAAAAAACACAATTAAGCTTCCTGAAACCGCTGTATTTTTTCAGCGGTTTTTTTTTCGAAAAAACTTGCCGTTCGGGGCAGAATATGTTATGGTAAGGCATCAATAAAAAAATGCTTGCCAAAAGCATATTATCTTCCGGATTTATCAGTATATTTGAGCGATTATTGTAGGAATAGCGACAATCGTGTTAACCGTTTTTTCTTTTGCGAAAAAAGGAGGTTTATGATGAGGTGTGTTCCCAGATACTTGTTGGAAAAAGTGATAAAAAAAGCCGTTGTTGAAGGCGAGAAAAAAGAGATTGCCGGCAATCAGGTTTATTTTCCCAGCGGAAAATTTGAGCGCGGCTGTTTTGAAGGCATGCGTCATGTGGCAAAGGTATCCAACGTCAAAGAACTGCAAAAGGCGATGCAGAACAAAAACGTTCGCGAGATTTACGTTTATCGCGACCGGGATTTGGATCGCAGAAACTTGATCAGAATATTGGAAGAAAACGATTTGGGCAAAACGATTTACTGCGGTTTTAATTTCGACAGTTGACGAATGTTTGCCGCTTAAAAAAAACAGCCTTTGCAAAGGCTGTTTTTTTTATTGGGCGCGGATTTCCCCGTAGACATTCTGATAACCGCTGCCGTGGCCGGCTCCCTTTACCTCCCTGACAAGACGCGGATTGCCAATAATTTGGCGGGTCAGGGCAGGAGGGATATTGTCGTCGTCGCTGCCGACATAATGATATTGCGGAATGAGGGAAAAAGATGCCATATAATCGGGCAGATTTAGGGAATCACTTAAAGGAGGAAGCCTGTGGTAGGCCGTCCAGGCCTGATGATCAAGGTTGCCGGAAACAGTGATGACTTTTGCAACGTTCATTTCGGGGCGGGTGGTTGCAATCAGAGCTGCCACCATAGCTCCTCCCGAAAACCCGACCAACGTTACCGGACGGTTTTGTGCAAAGAATTTGACGGCTTCGGTTTCCGCATCAATGACTTCGGGGGCGAAGCGCGCCGTGGTCCAATATTTTTGGCGACAGGCGGAATTTGTAACAAACTGACAGGGGCGGCCCAAATAAACAACGTTGGGGTGGGTGTCGCCAAAAGCGATTTCCCGCAGCATGGTTCCGCGAGGCGTGGGGTCTGACGTCGGTTGTCCGTCAATGTCAAAAGCGCGGCCGTCGCCTTCAATGTATATTTTTACGGGTTCGCCGGGAGCCTGGAGTTTGCTCCATGCCGCCAGCGAAAAGGTGTGCGTTTGCACCGTTTGGAAAGTAAATTCGGGCGGCGGCGTTATCCCCCGGCAGCCGGCCAGGAATAAAACGAAAAACAAAAAATATTTCAAGGCCTCTCCTTTTTCGGAAGCATGATTACTCTGAAAAAAGATTTAGTCCATTCCATCCGGTTTGGCAATCAAAACTTTTGCAGTCAGGCGAAAATATAGAACTAAAGTCTATATGGGTATTTGGGGATTTTATTTAAGCATAAGCTTATATATTGCTCATTTGGTGTTTTCCGCAAGGCGGATGAGGTCTGAAAGTTTGATGTTCAGGTAGCTGGCGATGATGGCTAAAGTATAGAGGGTGGGGCGGCGTTCGTGTTTTTCGATATAGCTCAATGCGCTCTTGCTAATGTCGCAGTGGAGCGCTATTTGGTACTGACTAACGCCTTGTTTTATTCTTTCTTCACGGAGAATATCAACAACCCGGTCACTGAATTTATGAGCATCACGTATTTTCATAAAAATCATAATAGTCTTGTTTATCCCGAGTGAGAAGTCCACTTAAGTGTAGGTATTACAACGATTAAATCAAAAGTTTTATTTATTTTACTTGTGCAACTTGATTAAAAAGGGAAAAGTTTTTATTATGGTTAGGAACTAACAGAAAGAACTCATAATTATGATAAATAAAAAAGACATTTCAAAACTGGAAAGCCTGCTGTATCTGTATGCTTTTTCGAAACACGGCAGCAAGCGCGCCGTTGCCGAAAAACTCGGAGCGTCGGTTGATACGGTGAATAAATATATTTCTGATTTACAGGCGGAAACCAAGACTTATTTTTTGAAGAGCAACGGGCGGGGAACCTTTATTACGCCGGAAGGCAAAAGAGTGTTGAAGGTTGCGGAGAACATTGTCCGTTCGCTGCATGAACTGGACAATTTCGGTGAAGAAGCTTCGTCCTGCAAAGGGATTGTGCGGCTCGGAATGATGGATGCGCTGGCCGATTATTTAGGTTCTACGGCAAAGCACGAGATATGCTCCTTTTTGGAAAGCTATCCTGATTTGCATCTGGAAACCATTATCGGCAATACAATGCCGGACATGAGCACTCTGGAGGCAGACATTTGCATTCACTACGAACCTTTGGAAAATTCTGACGTCGAGGTGGTGGCCGCCAAGAAAATCCGCTGCGGGCTTTTTGCGGCACAGGATTACATTGACAAATACGGGATGCCCAAAGATTTGGACGACTTGGTGAAAAACCATCGTCTGGTTATGAAAAACGTTCACAGTCTTCATGTTCCCCGATTGAATGCCATTATCAACAAGTCCCGCCATATCGTATATAAGACAAATTCGGTTTTTTCGTTGAGAGACGCATTACAGGGCGGTTTCGGCATCGGTATGAGCCCGTTGTGGTATGCTGACAGCATTCCTAATTTGATTAGGGTTTGTCCGGACAGTTTTGACTTTGATTTGAAGCTGTATCTGATGGCATACAAAGACACGAAGGATATTCCCAGAATCAAAGTCGTTCTTGATTTTTTGAAGCAGATTGTGGGCAGAGACGAGCCAGCCAAAAATACTCAAGTTCGTCAGGGGTGATTTTTAGCTTTTGATGTTTACATAAATACCCTAATCAGGTTTGAACCGCGGAGCCTGAGGTTTTTGCGGCACCATATACATACCTGATTATCTTCGGCGGGATAATCCGCTTGCAGACGGTTAAATTAGAAAATATAATACAACCGATATTTAATACGGCAGGGTCTTGATGTGATGAAACTCGGGTATAAAATTGACGGCGGCAGGCTGATTATCGTTATGGAAGGCGATTTTCACAATTATGACGACGCCGGTCGTAAAAAGGAAATTATGGCGCACATAATTCCGGGAAAAGTATCTGCCGTTGTTTTTGACGGAACGAGGCTGGGGCAATGGGATTCAACGCTGGCGGTTTTTTTGTTTGATGTGTTAAAGGCCTTGCAAGGGCAAAACATTGTTTCCGAACAAAAGCTTTTGCCCGATAACTTGCGCCGACTGCTGGATTTGGCCCTGACCGTCGACCGCAAGCCGGAACGCCCCGTCGAGAAAAAGTTTTCATTGCTTGAGCGGATGGGAGATTGGGCTTATCGGCTGTATAAGAGTTTCAGCAAGGGATTGGACTTTATTTTGCAAACGCTTGCCGCTATGGGACGAATGTTTCGGGGCAAAGCTGTTTATCGCCGGGTGGATTTTGAATTTTCGGTGGAGGACAGCAGTTATAAGGCCGTTACCATCGTTTCGCTGGTCAGTTTTATGGTGGGACTGATTTTGGCGTTTGTCGGCGCCATTCAGCTCAAAAATTTCGGGGCGCAGATTTATGTTGCCAGTCTGGTTGCCATCGGCATGACGCGGATTATGGGGGCTATCATGGTCGGCATTATCATGGCGGGCCGAACCGGTGCATCTTATGCCGCGACAATAGGGACGATGCAGGTCAATGAAGAAATTGACGCTTTGAAGACGATGGGTATTCCGGTAACGGATTTTTTGATTGTGCCGCGAATCGGCAGTTTGATTCTGACTATGCCGTTTTTGGTGATTTTGGCTGATTTTACGGGGATATTGGGCGGTGCGGCGGTCGGGGTTTTGATGCTTGACATTCCCTGGGCCGAATATTGGAAATATTCGCACGACGCTTTGAATATGACGAATTTTCTGGTCGGTATTTTTCACGGGTTCGTTTATGGCTTTGTTATTGCCTGGTGCGGTTGTTATTACGGCATTAACAGCGGACGCAACGCGGACAGCGTCGGTGTCGCGACAACGCGGGCGGTGGTTTCGGCAATTGTATGGATGATTGTCGTTACCGGCGTGCTTACTTTAATTTTTGAGGTGATGGGCATATGAGCGGTAATGACGTACAGATTAAAGTAAGCGACCTGACAATGGCATACGGAGATTTCGTTCTGCTTAAGGATGCCAGTTTTGAAGTCAGAAAACAGGATATTTTTATTATTATGGGGGCCAGCGGCGGCGGCAAGAGCAGCCTGCTGAGGCTGCTGACGGGACTGATGCCGCCGACGAAAGGCAAGATAGTGATTGACGGCATTGATTTTACTGCTCTGAATACGGCTGAAAAAAACAAGTTTATGCGGCGATGCGGCATTTTGTATCAAAGCGGCGCATTGTTCAGTTCGATGACGCTGGCCGAAAATGTGGCGTTGCCGTTGCAGCAATACAGCGGATATTCTCAGAAACTGATTGACGAACTGGTTGAACTGAAACTGGCTTTGGTCGGTTTGGCGGGTTTTGGAGGCTTTTATCCTTCGGAAATCAGCGGCGGCATGAAAAAGCGCGCGGGTTTGGCGCGGGCTTTGGCGCTGGATCCGGAGATTTTATATTTCGACGAACCGTCAGCAGGGCTTGATCCTATCAGTTCTAAGCTGCTGGACGATTTGATTATCGATATAAACCAAAGCCTGAAAACCACCATTGTCGTCGTTACTCACGAGTTGAATTCGATTTTTACCATCGGAACCAATTCGATTTTTTTGGACGCGGACACCAAGAGCATCTTGGGGCGGGGCAATCCTAAAGACTTATTGACCAATCCGCCGAACGATACTGTTTATGAATTTTTAACAAGAGGGGCCGGGAAAAATGTACAGAGAGCCTAATCGCAGACTTATCGGAATTTTTTTGGTAACGGGAATACTGGTATTTGCCGTGGTGATGACGATGTTTATCCGCCAGAAATTTTTTGGCGGCAGCGGCAATATGCTGGTGATGTATTTTGATGAATCGATTAAAGGCTTGAATGTGGGTTCATCAGTGGTATTTAAAGGTGTGGAAATCGGAAAAGTGGCAAAGATTGACCTGATTGCCGACGCCAACAATCTGGACTTCAGCATACCGGTTTATGCCAAAATGGAAGATTATCAGGGAATTCATACGCGGGAAAGACCGGAAGACGACAAACGGGAAATCTTGGACGCTTTGATTAAAAAAGGACTGCGCGCCCGGTTGACGGCGCAAAATTATCTGACCGGGCAATTGGTGATAGAGTTGGAGATGCTGCCGGATACTCCGATTGAACTGCGTTATCGGGGACACGATAAAGACGTATTGGAAATTCCGACGGTATTATCTCCGATGGGGGAAATCTCCAAAGGCATCCAGAATATTCCGATTAGGGAGAGCGTGGAGAAGTTTAACCGGTTTTTTGACGAGATGAACAAGCAGATTCCGATAGTTATGCCGCAAATCAGCGATACTTTCAAAAATCTGAACAAGGCAGTGAAAGACAATGCGGAAGTTTCTGCCGACACGTTCGACAATCTGAATCAGGCAATAGCCAACTTCGGAGAAGCATCCAAAGCTTTCCGCAATTTTGCCGACTATGTGGAGCGGCATCCGGAAGCGCTGTTGAAAGGAAAGAGAGGTAATTAGATGAAAAAAGTTTCGGTTTTGATTCTTGTTTTGGTGCTCGGGGCTTGCGTCGGCACCAGCCGGCAGTCGAAATTTTACAGTCTTGCGGTGGAGAATGCCGGAGTGATTACCGCACCGTATAAGAACGGGTTGAGCGTAGGCGTTAAAGAAGTTAAGGTTCCCTCATATGTTGACAAACCGCAAATGGTTACGCAAAACAAGACGGCTGTGGAGCTGAGCGTTTCAGAACTCAATCGCTGGAGCGAGCCGTTGGGAACAATGCTGCAGCGGACGATTGCCGAGGATATGGCTCTGGTTTTGCCGCGTGCTGCCGTAAAAGGACAGATGTCGGTCAGAGAAAAGTTTGATTATACCGTGTCTGTCGAGGTAAATAAATTTGACGGACAATTCGGCGGCGAAGCAGTGCTTGAAGCCTGGTGGTATATACGCGATGCCCAAGGGAACACGGTTGTGCGGAAACGGACAGAGCTTTCTGAACAGTTAGGGAAAACATATGACGACCTGGCTATGGTGCAAAGTAATCTGATTGCGAAGTTGTCCCGGCAGATAGCTCTGCAGATTGTTGAAAAAAGCCGAAAACAGAACTGAGATTTTCGTATTTGGTGATTAGTTAATGCCGTCTCGTGTGGAGGCGGCATTTTTGTTTGTCTACCAGGTGTAATAATATATTGACTATTATTTTGAAGATGATATGCTAAATATATGAGCATATCAGGTTCTGGAGTAACATATCGGAGGCGGCAAAGATGACTATTTTGACGACAATCGCTTTTATTACAAGTGTTTTATTGAGCGCCAATACAGCCTTGGCAGCCTCCGTTACAAACCCGCATTTCACACCAATGTCATTGTCTCCGGAACCTGCCTCGGTGAATTTGTCTTATGAGGTAGCCGGGGTTTATTGGCTGCCGGATTATCTTAAAGGAAATATCAGCCGCGGTTCTGAAGATCCGGGCGGCGGCGATATTGATACCGGTTGCGGGACATACGGCCTGTTTGACAATTGTGAACCGCCGCGCCAGGCCGGAGGCGTCGTTTATCCGGTGTCGGGGTTAAAGTGTTTTAAAGGTTGTTCCTGTCCGCCGGCATACCAATACAATGTTTCAAATTGCAACGGCAATTATGAAGTTTCGGGAGCTTGCTGCGGCGATTTCTGTACCGAATGCCGTTGTAAAACGGAGTTTGCTTTTGACAGCGGCAATTGTGTCGTTCCGGCGAAAATGTCAGGAGAAAGCTGCGGAGGCAAATACGAGAGTTGCGTTTGTCCGGAAGGTTTCAGTACGGAAGTGCGTTCTTGCGGAAGCAATCAGGATAAAGAGCAATCGGGCAGCGTCGGAGGGCTGGGATGTTTTCGTTGCAATTGTGACGAACGTTTTAGTTTAACTTCTTGTCCCGCAAATGCCGAGTGTGAGCAGTGCGGCGACAAATATAGCAAGCTTGGTTGCAAGGAAGGTTATTATGAGGAAGAGGGCAAGTGTGAAAAGATAATTCCCTGTCCGCAGGGAACCAGCCTTAGCGACAGTTGTGACGAGGAGCATAAAGCAGTAGACAGCGGCAGTCTAAGCGGCGGAGCAATTTGTTACCGCTGCGAAGAGAAAACCTGCGAAGAACGGGGAATGAAGGACTGTGAGGGAGCTTGCATTGCTTTAACGGAGTGCTGTAACTGCAGTGACGAGCAAAAGTGTTTTGACGGAGCCTGTGTCCCTAAAACCTGTGAGGACAAAGGAATGAAAGAATGCAACGGGGCGTGCATTGCTCTGACGGAATGTTGTAACTGTGGCGCAGAACAGAAATGCGTTAACGGCGTGTGTGTTGACAAGACTTGCGAAGACAAAGGGTTAAAAACCTGCAACGGTGTTTGTATTGCGATAGGCGAATGTTGCGGCGGTTGTTCGGACGGAGCGGTGTGCATCAACGGAAGCTGCGTGTGCCGGAACGAGTGTACCTTAAGCAGCTGTCCTGCAGGTACGGTATGCAGGCAAGAGGCCTGTTCAGGAAAGTTCTGCGGCATAGGGTGTGAGGTTGGTTATGTTACGCCGTATAATTATTTGTATTTGTTTTATTTGTTGTAAGGAGAGAAAGATGAAAAAGAAAATATTTTGGAGTGTTTGCGCTGCGGCAATGATGTCTGTTTTTGCTGTTAGAGCGCAAAACACGGAGTGTTGTCAGAAAATACCAACTTGTGCGGAGATGGGGTATAATCTGTCGGCTCCCAAGGGGGACGGATGGTTTTGTACGGCATGCCCGACCGATCCCAAGAAATTTTCCTGCTCGGAGAAGCCCTGTCCTCAAGGGACTTCAAGTTCGCAAAATGCAGTGGGCTCATACAGCAATACATCTGCCGGACGACAATATAAGGTCTATTGTTCCAGCGAGAGTTACAGTGGGGATAAAGTTTGTCGAGAGACGACACCTATTCTTGTATTTGTTAGTGACTCTGTTTCTACATCCGACAAGACATCTGTAGCTTTGGCAGGGTGTAAAGGTTCAAGTTCTGGTTCTGGTGGAGATTCTCTGAAAATAATAACGGCAATTAATGATGCAGCAAAAGATATCAGAACTGCAATTTTAAGTAAGTATTAGAATAAAAAAGCCCCCTTTTTCAGGGGGCTTGAGGTTAGATGTTGTCAGAATTTTCTTCTTTGTTTTCAGGTTGAACCAAGATTGGGAATTTGCTTATTCCCCAAGCCTGCAAGCCGATAACAACGATAAAGAATATTAAAGTGTTATTGAGAATGTTAAACCAGCCGAGCGGATAGAAGATAATGTAAGCGGCAATCAGAGCGAGCGAACTCAGGCGCATCCGCTGGTCAAAGTTTAAGGGGCGTGACGCCAATGAGCCGATAAATTTGGCAAAGAGGGCGTAAAAAAGCGTCAGCAAAAAGTAAAACACAAACAAGAAAGCTATGGCTGCGACGGCAAAAATTACGGCAAACCAGTTCAGAAGAGATTTGAATGTTTCGCGGTAGTCTGCACGGGGCAGTTCGAAACTGCCTTCCAGTCGGACCAGTTTTACCTGATTGCGGTTAACGGTATAGAGCGTTGTCCGAGTGAGGTAGATACCGTCTTTCAATTGTGTGGTGTCCAGGGTGTCGGTACGCGTATCAATGACTACCGGCAGAGCAATGGGGTCGGATGCGCCGTCGATTTGCAACGAGGCGATTTTGAGGGTATCAGCCGGGGTGACCACACGACCGTTCTGCACCTTAACGGGAAGCATCTGGTCTGCGATTGACTGAGCATAGGGGATAGCTTCACTGCCGCCGATACGGAGCATAATTGAGACGATAATCGAGACGACAAGAGCCAGCACCAACAAATATTTAGCGCCAAGGCCTTCTCCGTTCAGGACATAATTGATAAGTTTTTTCATACGTAATCTCCGGCTGAAAGTTGGATATACTTAATGAATAGAACTTTTGCGCCTAAAAGTAAATAACTTTCAGCAGTGAGAAACCGTTACCCGGAAATTTCCGTCATCGTTAGTCAAGGCGACCCGGCACCGGTGCAGTTCGGCAATGCGTTCCACAATGGACAGTCCCAGACCGCTTCCGGTGCTTTTTTGTCCGGCCGGGCGGAAAAAGCGTTCTTTCAGACGGGGCAGGTATTCTGCAGCAACGACAGTATTGCTGTTGGTTACGGAAAGAGTTTCGTCTTTGAGTTCGATGCTGATTTGTGCTTCTTCAGGACTGTAACGAACGGCATTATCCAACAAGTTACGGAGCAGCAGAGCCCAGAGCAGAGGTTGTCCGCAAGTTGTCGGTGCACTGCCGTCGGTTGAAGTTTTGATATTTATCTTTTTTTCTTCAGCGGCGGGCAGCTGCTCGTTTACGGCCGCGTTTACAAGTGCGGGCCAGTCCAAAGGTTCGTCATTTGCCGCTGCGGCAGCAGAATCAAGCCGGGAAAGTGCCAGCAACTGTTCAACCAGACGGGTTGAACGGTCAATGCCCTGGTTTAGTTTTTGCAAGGCCTGATGCCGGGCGGCAGCGTCGTCGTCAGCCAGCTGGGCAACTTCAAGCTGGACTTTTAAGGCCGTCAGAGGACTGCGCAATTCGTGGGCGGAATCAGAGATAAAACCGCGTTCGCGCTGCAACATTTGTTCAATGCGGGAAAACTGTGTGTTTATGGCTTTGATAAGCGGCAGAATTTCCGAGGCCTGTCCGCTTAGGGAGAGCGGATGCAGGTTGTCCGAATCCCGTTCGGAGAGCTCGTCGGCAATCCGGCGCAGCGGGCGAAGTTCGCGGCTGACCATCCAAATGACGGCAAGCAGCAGGACAGAGAGGCCGACAAGCCAGGGAAGCAGGGTTTCTTCCACCAGTTCAAGTGCGGCATCATCTCTGAATTCGAGTTCCTGTCCGACGGCAATGGTGAAATTTTTGTCGGCAGACGTCAGCCAGAAGATGCGCCACATATCTTTTTTGCGTCCGATTTTCTGGTTAATAAATCCGGAGGCTTCGGGGGTATAAATAAAGTCACGGCCGTTTTCGTCATCATTAAAAATCATTTCGCCGCGGCGGTTGAATACGGCAAATCCCAGGGCTTCGTCTTCTTCTTCACCGTCATCATCGACATTTTCAATCAGGCGGTTTGATTTTTTTTGCATATCGGCGGTCAGGTTTGTCCAGTCGGCGGTGGAGAGCTGGCGAGCCAAAAGAAGCTGATAGGTGTCGAAAAACTCGTCCATCTGGTCGCGGCTTTCTTGCCAGGATATGACTGCCGCGGCGGTCCAAACGCAGGTTGATACGATTAGAAAAGAGATGATGAGGCGCAGGCGTAAACTCATTTTTTTCATACTTCCCCCAATATATAGCCGATTTTATTAATGGTGCGGATGAAGTTTTTGCCAAGCTTGCGGCGCAGATGATGTACATGGACTTCGACGGCGTTGCTGCTGACTTCTTCATCCCAGGAATAAATTTTGCTTTCTATAAGTTCTTTGGAAAGCACCTGTTTGGGGTTGTTGAACAAGAGTTCCAACAACAACAGTTCTTTGGGGGCTAAAGTGACTGCCGTTCCGTTGAGTGTGACGGCTTTGGTCTGTTGGTTAAACGTAATGCCGCCATGCGTGATAACCGGCTCCAAACGGTCGCTGCGGCGTCGAATCAGCGCTTTGATGCGGGCGGCAACTTCAGCCAGAGCGAAAGGCTTGGCCAGATAGTCGTCGGCGCCGCTGTCAAGCCCGATGACACGCTGGTCGACATCTCCGCGGGCAGTGAGTATCAAAACCGGTTCTTTGCGCCCTTTGGCCCGCCATTCTTTAAGAATCGAAAGGCCATCGACTCCCGGAAGGCCGAGGTCTAAAACCACGGCCTCATAAGGAGCCTGATAAAGGGCTTCGCGGCCGTCCAGGCCGTCTGTGAACCAGTCGACGGTAAAACCGAGTTTGCCTAGGCCGACATTCAGGCCGTCACCGATAAGTTGGTCGTCTTCAATCAGGAGAATGCGCATCGATTTTACCTTTAGCAAGAATGGTTATTTTTTGATTAAGTAATCTACGTCGACTTCGGTGTCCTTAAGCATTTCCTTGTCGACTTCACCGTGGATTTCAACAGTGTCTGCAGGAGTTATATTAACACCTCTCCAATCGTCGTTGTCAATATCTAATATAATGGTGCCGCTGGCATCGCGGAAAAGGTATTTTTCGTTGCCGAGGTTCTTTTCTATTTTGCCGACCAGGACAACCGCCGTGTCGTCACTTTGTTTGGCAGCCTGGGCAGCGGTTACGGGGCTCAGACCGGGACCGTTGAATCCTCCCTGCGGGGCGAAGCCGCCGTTAGCGAAAGCAGAGGCAGAAAATCCCAGGGTCAAAGCCAGAGCAGATACAGCGATAATTTTTTTCATATGAGTTCTCCTTAAATTTTAATTGTCGGTTTTGAGTTAAGCCGTTAACGGCTGGTTACATTACGACTACACCATTGCGAACTTAAGGAACGCTTAAGGAGCAAAAAAAATATTAGAAATTTATTTTATTAAAGAAAATTAATGTGTTAGCGGTGTTTGAAATATGCCGGACAGTGATTACATAAAAGAACAAACGAATTTTTATTAAGAAAATTAAGGAGAAAAATTATGGTTACAACTGAAAAAGTCCAAAAGCTCAGCGTATGGCATCTGATTGCCGGCATTATTATGGCCGCGCTGGGAATTTTTGTGTGGTTTAATCCGATGGCGAGCCTGGTTGCAATGGCTTTGTATTTGGGAATTGTCTTTATTGTCGTGGGCGCCGGGTATTTTATGGCTTCGTTTGCCTATCGTTCGGGCTGGTATCTGCTGGTGGGCTTTCTGGATATGCTGGTCGGCGTTATTTTTGTGGCGAATCTCGGGGTGACGGCTGCATCGCTGCCGATTATTTTTGCCCTGTGGTGTCTGGCCGTCGGGGCGGTGCAAATTGTTTCGGCCTTTCAGCTGCGCAACAGCGGCGTTTCCTGGGGGTGGACGCTTACGGCAGGAATTCTGGGCGTGCTGTTTGCCTTTTTGATTCTGGCGTATCCGGCCATTGGTACAATTACCCTGACGGCGTTGATGGGCGCTTATATCCTGATGTACGGGATTATTGAAATCGTCGAGTATTCGACCAATCAGCGGTTACTGCCTGAGTATCGTTAAGCAGCGGGAGAAGGGAAATGGCCAGTGAAGACAATAAAATCGGGTTGGTTCCGGCGACGTTGATGGTTGCCGGAAATATGATGGGATCGGGCGTATTTATGCTGCCGGCGAATTTGGCCGCAATCGGAAGCATTGCGGTTATCGGCTGGCTGGTAACGATTGTGGGGGCAATTGCGCTGGCTTTGGTTTTTTCCAAACTAACGCAGATAGACCCTGCCGCCGGCGGTCCGTATGCCTACACCAAAAAGGCCTTTGGAAACTATATGGGGTATCAGACCAATTTGGTTTACTGGCTGGCAAACGTGGTCGGCAACGTTGGTTTGGTTGTGGCCGGTCTCGGATATCTGACGCCGTTTTTTCCCTCGCTGAAGGATCCGCTGGTAATGGCGCTGGGGCAGATAGGCATCATCTGGATGCTGACTTATGCCAATATTCTGGGGCCTAACGTTGTGGCCAGAATCCAAAGCTTTACGACGACGCTGGCCTTGTTTCCGATTATAGGTGTGGCTTTGCTGGGATGGTTCTGGTTTCATCCGGCAACCTTTATGGACGGATGGAATGTTTCCGGGCAAAGCAATATGACGGCTTTGGGAATGACATTGAATTTTACCCTGTGGGCATTTATCGGCGTCGAGAGCGCTTCGGTTTCGACCGCTGTGGTCAAAGATCCGACGCGTAATGTGCCGATTGCGACGGTGGCCGGCGTGTTGCTGGCGGCGGTCTGTTATATTTTGAGCTCATCGGCGATTATGGGAATTATTCCGAACCAGGAGCTTATTGCTTCTTCCGCTCCTTTTTCCGAAGCGGTAAGAATCGCGTTGGGCAGTACGGCAGGCAATGTTGTGGCCTTGTGTGCTGCCGCAGGTTGTTTGGGGTCTTTGGGCGGTTGGACGCTGTTGGTGGGACAAACAGCCAAAGCCGCTGCCGACGACGGATTGTTCGGAAACGTTTTTGCCAGGGTCAATCGCCGCGGTGTACCGTCTGCCGGTTTGGCCATCGTAGCGGGAATTATGACATTGCAAGTGCTGGCAACAATGTCGCCGACGGCGGCACAGCAGTTTGGAAAAATTGCGTCGATTGCCGTTATTATGACGCTGCTGCCGTACATCTATTCTTCGGTTGCCATCAAAATTTTGGGCCGAACCAAAATGACCAAAAATCAAAACGTGTTTTATACGATTGTCGGTTTGATTGCAGCAATTTACTGCATGACGGCGATGATAGGTTCCAATGCCGAGCAGACGCGCTGGGCGCTGATGTTCGTCATTTCGACCATAATCTTTTACGAATTGTCGGTTAATCGCCAGCTGGAGATAAAAGAACAAAAAATAAAACCGGGCGGCTGCTGCGTGCCGGCCTGGGTTCGATATTTTACGCTGGTTATGACGGTGGCGGCTCTGGCAGCGATGTTCTGGGTTTCCGTTGGTCGTTATGACGGCAAAACGGTACATCCGCGTCTTAATCTGCAAAGCCTGGAAAATATTATTCACAATGAGTAGAGGGAGATAAAAAATGATAGATAAGGAACATCCTTTCAAGATAAAAGTGTTGATGGTATATGAGGGAATAAACGGGAACAACGCGACGTCCCGGGCGGTCAGAACGCTCAAGGAAGAGCTGGAAAACCAAGACGTCAAGGTCGTCGTTTCGGAAAGTCTGGCAGATGCGGAGGCACTTATCAGCGCAGATCCGACAATTCAGTGCCTGTTGCTTAAGCTGGACGAGAAAAGCCAGACCTGCTGTCAGCATGCCGGAGAGGTTTTGGAGGTTCTGCGGCAGCGGAATAAGGATATGCCGGTGTTTTTGCTTTCTAGCCGTACGATGGCATCGGAGGTCCCGGCAGACATTCTTGACAAGGTTAACGATTTTATCTGGATTTTGGAAGACACTGCTGATTTTATCACCGGCAGAATTTTGGCCGCAACCAAACGTTACCGCGAGTTTATCCTGCCGCCAATGTTTAAGGCTCTGGCCCAGTTTGCCGCGGTGCACGAGTATTCGTGGCATACACCCGGCCATACCGGCGGAACGGCTTTTTTGAAGTCTCCGGTCGGCCGCGCGTTTTTTAATTTTTTCGGTGAAGAGGTTTTTCGTTCCGACATTTCCATTTCGGTGGGTGAACTTGGTTCGCTGCTGGACCATTCGGGACCGATAGGGGAAAGCGAAAAATATATTGCGCGGGTTTTCGGAGCAGACCGCAGTTATACGGTTACCAACGGTTCTTCGACTTCAAACAGGGTGATTTTGATGGCCAGCGTAACCCGCAATCAGGTTGCCTTGTGCGACCGCAACTGTCATAAGTCGGTAGAACACGCAATTACGATGTCGGGCGCCATTCCTACATATTTGGTTCCTTCGCGCAACCAATACGGCATTATCGGCCCGATACATCCGGATCGTCTGACTAAGGCCGCAGTTGCGAAAGCCGTTAGTGAAAATCCGCTGATTAAAGACGGTATTGACGCGCAGCCGGTGCATGCGATTATCACCAATTCCACATACGACGGTTTGTGTTATAATGTGGCTCGGGTGAAAGATTTGCTGGGAGAAAGCGTCGACCGTCTGCATTTTGATGAAGCCTGGTATGGTTATGCACGGTTTAATCCGATATATGAAAATCGGTTTGCAATGTATGGAAATCCCAAAGACTACAGCAAAAGCGATCCCACCGTTTTTGCGACGCAGTCTACTCATAAGCTGCTGGCGGCGTTTTCTCAGGCATCTATGATTCATATCCGGGAAGGCCGTAAGCCGATTGATCCGCGGCGTTTTAACGAAGCTTTTATGATGCATGCTTCGACATCGCCGTTTTATCCCATCATTGCGGCCAACGATGTCAGCGCGGCGATGATGGACGGGCCGGAAGGCAAAGCCCTTACGGAAGATTCCATTCGCGAGGCGGTTTCCTTCCGTAAGACGGTCGCACGCCTGCACGCCGAATTTGAATGTAAAAACGAGTGGTTTTTTAATGTTTGGCAGCCGGATTATGTTATTGATAAAGACAGTAAAGAAAAAGTACCGTTTTGCGCAGCGTCGGAAGAGCAGCTGGCAACCGATCCGGAAAGCTGGGTTTTGCATCCGAACGATGCCTGGCACGGTTTCGGCGATATTGAAGACGGTTTTTGCATGCTTGATCCGATTAAGGTTTCGGTGGTAACGCCGGGCGTGAAAGATGACGGCAGCCTTGAAAACTGGGGTATTCCGGCCGCAGTTCTTACCTCTTATCTGGACAACCGCGGAATTGTGGTGGAGAAAACGACGGATTTTACAATTTTGTTTTTGTTTTCTATCGGCGTAACGAAAGGCAAGTGGGGAACTTTGCTGAACGCGTTGTTTGCCTTTAAGGAAGACTACGACAACAATGCTCCGTTGGAAAGAGTTTTGCCGAAAGTGTTGGCCGATAATCCGCAGCGTTATCAGGGGATGGGGCTGCGGGACCTGTCTGACGAAATGTTCCGGGCAATGTCCAAACTGGGGACGACCAAGGCCTTGTCAGAAGCGTTTGCGGTTTTGCCGCACCCGGATATGAGTCCGGTGGAGGCCTATGAACATCTGGTCAAAGATATGGTAGAGACGCTGACTCTTGACGAAATGGCTGGCAGAACATTAGCGACCGGCGTGGTTCCTTATCCGCCGGGAATTCCGTTGTTGATGCCCGGTGAAAACGCCGGGCCGGCAGACGGTCCTCTGCTCGGATATTTAAAGGCATTGGAGGCTTTTGACCGCGAATTTCCCGGCTTTACCCATGACATTCACGGCGTAGAGGCAGAAGACGGAAAATATCGCATTATCTGCATAAAACGTTAGAAAATCGGCAAAGCCTTCCTTCGGGAAGGCTTTTTTGTTGACAGGGGCGGCTTTTACATATTAGTCTAATGCCAATTCCGGGAACGGAAGAGGACTATGAGCAATGGAGACTATAATGAAAAAACTGTTGATTTTGGCTTTGTTTGCCGTTACCGCCTGCACCAATGCCGGCCCCTTTGTAACCAATATTTCTTCTGATGGCAACAACGGCCTGATAATCGAGAAATGCCAGGTTCATATGAATGCTTTTATGGGAACGGTTTCTAACGAAGGGTGTACTTCTACCCAAATCAGATTAAAATAATCCGAAGGGAACAGCAAAAGAAAAGGCCGCTTTTTGAAAGCGGCTTTTTTTATTGGACAGAGGTTTCAATCAGATGCACGACCCTTTGCTGAAAAGGGATGTTTATTTGGTTGCTCCTGAACTGTTCGACAATTTTTTCGCGGATGCGGTTGGCAATTCCGGAGCTGTTATACACGTTGGAGGTATAGCAATTAAGCTGAAAGTTCAGACTGTTGTCTCCGAAATCGGTAAACAGCAGCGAAGGCGCCGGGTCTTTGAGAACCTCGGCATCGTTGTTGGCTATTTCCAGCAGCAGTTTTTTTACCAGGTTTAAATCGCTGTCGTAGTCAACACCGATTTTTATTTCAACGCGGCCCATACGATTGGCGTAAGTTTTGTTGACGACGCTTTTGGAAAGGATATCGGAATTGGGAATGATAACGTTGGCCTTGTTCCAGGTTTCCAGCTCGGTGGCGCGCATATTGATACGTTTGACAATGCCTTCCTGCCCGTTGATGATGACCCAGTCGCCGATTTTTATCGGGCGTTCGAACAGGATGGTCATACCGGCAACCAGATTGCTGACGATGTTTTGGAGACCGAGACCGGCACCAAAGGACAAAGCTCCGGCCATAATGGCGATGCTGCTGAAGCTTCCGCCCATTACGGCAATACCGAAGATGAGCGAAAATATAAACCCGAAAAAGCCGATTGCCGAGATAAGCGAACTTTTGACGCCGTCTTCCATGTCTATCTGGCTGAGGCTGCCGTTGATAAAGCTGTTTTTAAGCGAGCGGAACAAAAACAGCGAGACGAAGAAGGTGAGCAGTCCGAGCAGGATAGAGGTGATTGAAATGTGGACGCTGCCGATATTGAAGCCGATAAGGAAGTTTTTGATTTTGTTCAACAGGATATCGACCGAAACGCCCCAGGCAGCCAGCAAGAAGAACAGGGCTATCAGGGACAGAACCGGTTTTAGGATAAGCGCGAACCAGAAGTTGGCTTTGACCAGGGTGCGCGGATTTATTCTGAAGGTTTTGACCCAGAAGCGGAAACTCAGCAATTTGCGGAAAAACACCCGGAACAATTTGTAGAGTATGTAAAACAGGGCGATGATGAGCGCAGAGACGATGAAACGGTTGATGGCAAATTCGGACAACCGGATGTAGCCGAACAAGGATGCGGCAAAGGCAATGCTCATGAAGAAGGTAATGGCCAGGCTGATTTTGGCGCCGACGGAAAGCTCGCCGGGATCTTCGTCGGCGTTATTTTGAGCAGAGGCGGGGATTTCTTCAAGTGCGGCATCGGCATTTTTGTTTTGGAGGTCGTTGTCATAGAGGAATTTGTTGGCCACCAGAATGACGCAAAAAGCCTTGACCGCATTTGCAAAAATTTTTAACGCGTATATGGTTTCGGTGTTGTTCATTTGTCCCGAAAGGCTTTGGAAAAAACTGACGATGCAAACCGCGGCAGCGGAGAATATCAGTGCCGAACTAATCGACTGAGCCCGGGCGTCGTTGACCTCAATGATGCGCCATTTGCTGTTAAACGGGGTGAAAGCGATTTTAACCAAAGCCTGCGAAAGGAAGAAGTAAAGCAGGTATAAGGCGGCGGTGTTGAGAAGTGAGCCGAAAGAGGTTTTGTTGATGATTTCGTTGTTGTGGAGCCAAAACATAAAGGTTCCGATAAGGGCGGCGGGAATTAATCCGCGGGCCAAAAGCATCCATAAGGCGGCGCGGACTTTCTGGCTGTAATCGGGGTGAGGTATGGAGGCGCGATAGCCAAACCAGGTTTTTATATAACGGCGGGCATAAACGGCTGCGATGAACGCGACAACGAGGTAAAAGACCGCAAAAGTGATGTTGTCGTCGTCGGCTTTGCGAGTGTTGTCAGGGAGCTGGCGGTACCAGTCAAGCGGAGAACGGAGCAGGTTGTAAGAGAATTTTGCAAAGCTGACCAGCGACTCCCAAAACTCCTGGGGATGAAAAATGGAGCTTTGCTTGGCAAAAATGTTGTTAAAAAGGCTGCGATTGCGCAGTTTAAGGATGAGGCCGTTGATATCGTCAATTTTAGTTTTGGCGAGGTTTGCCTGAGCGATTTGGGTTTTGTAAGTATCGGCCAGAGAGGCAAAGCTGCGGCGTTGGGCGGCGATGGCTGCGGGCTCTTTGCCATCGGCGGGAACGTCTCCGAGAGCGGCTATTTTTTTCTGAAGATTGTCCTGAGCCGTTAGAAAAGCGGGGAGAGTTTGGTTGATTTGTCCCTGAATCTCCTCCAACCGGTCAAGAATGGCACCGCTTTGTTCAACGGATGTTTTTCCGTCGTTCAAGGCGGCAACGGTTTTGTCCAATTCTTTGTTAAGAGCTGCGTAACTGATGTCTGGGAGCTTGAGGTCGGTACCGTTGGCGGTCGGCTGGGCCGCGGCAGAGAAAGCGGAAAGCATCAGAGCCAAGAGGAGAAAAAGTATTTTTTTCATTTGTTTTTCCTTATCAATTTCCTTTGATATGGAAGCGGTTTTGTAAAAATCAAGTTTTTATTATGTGTATAGGCAATTTTTTGCTGGCTTTTCTGCGAGGGTGTATTAATCTTAAATATTATATCAACTTTTAGTAACATCAGGATTAGAAATGATACCCAAGAAAATTCACTATTGCTGGTTTGGCGAAAAAGAACCCGGAGAGCTGGAGCAGAAATGCATTGAATCATGGAAAAAAATTCTTCCCGATTATGAACTCAGATTCTGGGGAAACGATTGTTTGGACCGATTTGACAACAAATATCTGCGGCAGGCGGTTGAGGCTAAAAAGTGGGCTTTTGTTTCCGATTATGTGCGCTTGTATGCTCTGTTGGAAGAAGGCGGTCTTTACTTTGACACGGATGAAGAAGTCGTCCGCAGGCTGGACGAGTTTATGGAACACGACTTTTTTATCGGTTCCCAACGGTGCGGAACGGCCAAGGAGATTTCTCCGGCATTAATCGGCGCGGTGCCGCACAGTGAAATCATCAAAAATATGCTGGAAGTTTATGATTATACCGAATTTGTCAATCCGGACGGCAGTTATAACATGACGCCGAACCCGAAATATTTTCGCAAGGTGCTGCTGGAGAAATACGGCATAAAAAATACCTATGTCAAAAAAGGACGGGTTCAGATTTGCGAAAATGCTTTCATCTATCCCTACACGTATTTTTGCACCAGCAATAAAGACGCGTATGCCATTCATCATTACTCCGGATGCTGGCGTCCGGCTTGGCGCGTTCGTGAAAAGTTTTCATTCCGCTTGGGAAACAACCTGTTTTCTTTTCGCAAGTATAAATTTAAGGTTAAACACGGCGCCGACGAGCCGATGCCGTTGAAAGACGGAGAGAAAATTGTTTTTTCTTTCAGAACGTCAAAGCAGTCGCAGTTTATGCTGATAAAAAAGCAGGTGGCCTAAAATGGGAATGAAAAAAATCAACCGCTGGTTTAAAAGTCTGATTCACGGTTATGATTTGCCGCAGTTGAAAAAATCGAAGCCGTGGTCAATTATGCCGAGCGACAAGATATGCATTTTGGCACCGCATGCCGATGATGAATCTATCGGCTGCGGCGGTCTGCTTGCCAAGTATGGTTCTCAATGCGACGTGATTTTGCTGACGGATGGGCGGTTGAACGGCAACGGAAACACTCCGGAAGAAACAGTTAAAATCCGCGAAGCGGAATTTGCCGCGGTGATGAAATTTTTTAATGTACGGCATTATGAATTTATGCGGGCACAGGACAGTATGTTGATTGACGCTTACAAGTCGTTTGAAAAAATCGATTTCAGCGGTTATGATTATGTGGTGATGCCGCACGGGCATGATGCCCATAAGGACCATGTGGTTCCGCAGGCGTTTTTCAGGCGGCTGAGAAAAGAGAAAAAGAACATCAGAGCCAAAGCCGTTTATTATGAAGTTTGGGCGCCGTTGCCGGAACCGACGCATTATCTGGACATTTCCGAAGCGGTTGAGGTCAAGCGTCAGGCAATAAATATGTATGTTTCACAATTGGAAAAGATTGACTATACCTCCAGGATTATGGGCTTGAACCATTATCGGGGCATTCGCCATTTTGTTGAATATGAAGAAGATTTTGTCATTGAATAAGGTCAGGATTTGCCGCAAGCGCAGCTTTTGGCGAATATTGCAATGAGAGAAAATAAGAAGCCTGCGAAAAGCAGGCTTCTTTGTTCAGACGTTTTTGCCCATTTCATAAGCTTGTTGCATGGCCGGAGAGCGTTTGATGTCGCCAATCTGCCAGGCACCGGTACCGTAGATGACGCCTTTTTCCCTGGCATCGGGGAGACAGTCCTCCGTGAATCCGCGAAAACCGTCCAGCGTTTTTTCCATATTGGCGTGGCTGGTGTCGGCGGCGGCAACAATGAAATAAAAGTCTTTGCCGCTGATTTCTTCGTAACGGGGTACCGTGCGGTCAATCAGGGTTTTCATTTGTCCGTTCATACTGTAAAAATAGACAGGCGTTGCCATGACAATGACGTCGGCACTTACCATCTTGTCGAGAATTTCGGCCATGTCGTCTTTGATGACGCATTTGTGGGTGGTGTTGCAAACGCCGCAGCCTTTGCAATAGGCTATGTTTTTATCATTAACGAATATTTTTTCAACTTCGTTTCCCGCTTCGGCGGCTCCTTTGGCAAACTGGTCGCAGAGCGTGTCGGAATTGCCGCCTTTGCGGTAGCTGGAAGAGAGAATAAGTACTTTTTTAGTCATTTTGGAGTCCTTTAATCCATTTGTTTACATCGTTTTGGGAATTTGAAGCGCTGCTTCCGTAAAAAGCTTCGCCTTCGATTATTTCAGCCTGGGGAGCCAACGTTCTGATGTCGGCAAGACTGTGTCCGAAACCGCTGCCGCCATGGGTCATAAACGGAATGATTTTTTTGCCGGAAAAATCGTTTTCGGCAAGGAAAGTCGCAACCGGCGAGGCTATGGTTCCCCACCAACAGGGCGAACCTATGAAAATAACGTCATAATCCTTGAGGTTGGAAATTTTATTTTTCAAGGCAGGACGGATACCTGCGGCGATTTCTTTTTTTGCCTGTTCGGTTGTTTGTCTGTAATCGTCCGGGTAAGGGGTTACCGGAGTGATTTCAAATATGTCGCCGCCGGCAGCTTGATGAATGTATCCGGCTATGGCGGCCGTGTTTCTGCTGCGGGAATAGTAGGCGACCAAGACCTTATTATCAGGAGTGATGGTTTGCGCCTGTGTTACGGCAGTTTCCATCAGGAAAGATAAAAAAGTCAAGAATGCTAATTTTGTTTTCATTTGATTATCCTTATTGTTTGGAGGTTATATCATTAATTGCGGCAATGGCGTTGAGCGAACGCGGATAGCCGATGAACGGAAGCAGTTGGGTGACGGCATCAAGAAGCAGCTGCCGATTGTTGCCGACGTTCAGATTGCCTTGGACATGTGCCCGCATTTGCGCTTCGGTTCCACCAAGGGAAGCCAAAGTTGCAAAGGTCAGCAGCTCACGGGATTTTATATCAAGTCCGGTGCGTGTGTAGTAGTCACCGAAACAGTTGGCTGACAGGTAATCCTGAATGTGTTTTAATTCTTCCGGGGCATTTGCGCGCATAGTATCAATATGTTCGGTTCCGAAAATTTCCTGTTGTGTACGGATTCCTTGTTCAAGACGAGTGTTTGTGGTGGTCGTCGATTGGGCGGCCAACGGCAGTTTAACGCCGTGTTCGGAAAGAATACGGTTGGTCAGGAGCAGAAAGTCATAGGTTTTGGCCATTCCGGCATAGGGAATGGTCTGGTAGACGGCTTCTTTTATTTCAATCGGAGAAACGCCGTCATCCAATGCCCGGTTTAATATCAGCCGGAATTCTTCGGGTGACTGTGTTGCGATATGAGCCGCCAAGAGGAGCAAATATCGTGTTTTGGCATTGAGGTTGCTGTGCGGTTGAACTTCTTTGCTGATAAAGTTGTTCCATAATTCCGCGAGTTCGGGGTCGGTTTGGGTTAAATCATTCATGGGTTTGTCCTTGTTTATAAAAAGCCAGGTTGAGCCGCATATGAGGGCTATTACAGCAAGCGCCGGCAACAGCATTTTATTCATTATTTGTATTCCTCGTCGGTCACCGGTTCAAGCCAGGTTGCCTTGTTGTCAGGCAGGTTGGTTTCCAGGGATATGTGGGTGAACCAGCTGTCGGGAGCCGCGCCGTGCCAATGCTCAATATCAGGGGCTATACGGACGACATCGCCTTTTTTCAGAGTGCGAATGTTTTGGCCGCGTTCCTGATATCGTCCTTCTCCGGCAAGAACCAGCAGAATCTGTCCGCCGCTGTGCTTATGCCAATTGGTTCGGGCTCCGGGTTCAAACGTAACGTTGCCTATCGGGGCGTTGAAGAGCTCATCGTTGGTGTTGAGCATGGTGAGGTAGGTCTGACCGGTGAAGAATTTTCCGTAGGGATTGATTTCTCCTTGTTCAAAGATGGTATCTATAGGTGCTTTTTTCATTTCCTGAGCCTTACATAAAGTTGAGAAAGTTAAGACGGCAGCACTTGCGCAGGCAAGCAGCAAAGGTGTTTTCATCAGTTGTTTCCTTTCGACGGGGTGAGTTTGATAACGGTGATTTCGGATGGGGCCAGAAACCGCATTTGCGGTCCCCATTGTCCGGCGCCGCGGGTTACGTAAATATGGGCGTTGTTTTCCATTTTGTACAGGCCGGCCAGGTATTTGTTGTGCAGCAAAGTGAGAATATGGAACGGGAATATCTGTCCGCCGTGAGTATGGCCGGAGATTTCCAGGTTAAAGTTGTTTTGTCTGCCAAAGTCGGTCGGCGTGTGCGAAAGCAGTATCCGATACCGGTTGTCACCGCTTTCGGCAAAGGTTTTTTCCAAATCGGCATTTTTGCCGTAGAAATGACCGCTGAAAGTATCGGGAATGCCGGCAATATAAATGTCTTCAAGAGATACGCCGCCGTTTTCCAAAAAGGTAAAGCCAAGCTTTTTCAGCGTTTCGACAGTCGGTTTGTAACCGGCATAAAATTCGTGGTTTCCCGTTACGAAGTAAATGCCTTCTTTGGCTTTTAGCCCTTTCAACAGAGAAATCGTTGAGGATACGGACTTGACATTGTCGTCAATGACGTCTCCGGCCAGCAGAATTATATCCGGATTTTGAGCATTGGTCTTAGCGACGATGCCTTTTATTTTTTCAGGATTGATGACCCGGTGAATGTGGAGATCGCTGAGAACGACGATGGTTCTTTTGCGGTTTATTTGCGGAGAAGAAAGCGTGATTTCCTTGAAATCGGGAATTTTAGTGCCGGCATAGAGGGCATATGCTCCGAACAAAGCTGCCGCGCCGACAAGCCACAGGTTATATTTTATGCAAAATTCACGGGAGTAGGGCAGGCAGTCGAACCAGCCGAATTTGTATCCGGCGAACCAGACGGCATCAGTAACCAAAGTGAGCGTCAACAAGATAATGGCACTGATAAAGACATAGTATAGTCCGTATCTGTAGCAGGGATAAAGGCTGCCCAGAGCGTTTTCAAACCGGTAGCTGACAAGCAGCGGGAAACAGCCTATTAACAGAAGGGCAACAAGCGCTGCGGCGTTGGCCAAAGGACTCAGTCCCAAAAACCAGACGTAGCGGATAAACAGAAACATAGTTACCAGACAGCCTAAGAACGACGTTGTCACAGCACAGGATATCATACAAGGTCTCCTCTTAAAAATATTTGCGAATCGATATAGGTTAAGCATACATTTTAGAGTTAACTCTAAGTCAATAGTTTTTATTCTAAAGATGTATTTTTTTTTAATTAAGCCTCAAAACAGCTTAATTTTGTGGCAAAAAAAGGGCTTGGAGGTTACTCTAAGTCAAGTATTGTGTTGACTTTTGTTGTAAAATTTCATTACCTGAAGACAAGGAGGAAACAATAATGGGATATTCAATCGGACAAGTTGCAGAAAAGATGGGGTTAACCGCTCACACTCTGCGTTATTATGAAAAGGAAGGGCTGCTTCCTTTTGTGAAGAAGACCGGTTCGGGACTGAGAATTTTTTCAGACGAAGACATCGGCTGGCTGCAGATGATTGAATGTCTGAAGGGAACCGGAATGCCGCTGAAAGGCATAAAACAATACATTGATTGGTATATTGAAGGTGATGCTACTTTAGAAAAGCGTTTGGAAATGTTTAAACGGCAAAAGGTTCGTTTGGAAGAACAAATGGCTCAGCTCAAGCAGCATATGGAAAAAATTGACTACAAGATTTCCCTCTATACGGAAGCCGTGCGGAAGGGAAAGCTGGACGCGGTGTCCGACAATGCGGTCTTTGCCGCGGAGAGGAAGCGCCTGTTCGGCTCAAAATGACGGTTTTACAGTCTTAAACGCCCTGTACCGAATGGTGCCGGGCGTTTTTTTGTGCTTGACTTTTAGCGCTGACACCATAGTATGTTGCCCGATAATAAGACTTATTTTGTCAATTAATTTATTAACTATTAAAATTTTATGTCGTATGAAAAGAAAAAGTTTTTTGGCAATGGCTGCGGGATTATCGTTGTCGTTGTTTGTATCCTGCGTTCATAAAGATCAGCTGCCGGAAAATCCGAAGGATAAACAGGAGCATAAAGACTCTCACGGAAATTCGTGGATTTATGACGCGATGTTGATGCGCTGGTTGTTTATGCCCTCGGGCGGCGGTCAGTCTCATTATTATTATCCGGGGACGGGAAACTGGACAAACTCATCGGGTATCAGGGTAAATCCTCCTGCAACGGCCAGTCCAAACGTATATCAGCGGTCGTCATCAGTTAAGCCAAGTACCGGAAGCGGCTATAAGAGTTCCAGCAAACCGGCTTCTACCGGAAAGTCGTTTGGCAGCAGTTCAAAAGGTTCGTCATTTGGTGCATAAAATCAACAGAATATGGAAAGAATTAAAATAGCTCCACGTCCCGGATATATGGGAGAACTTGAGAAAATCGGATTTGTGTTTCACAAAGAATATTGGTTGGAAAACGCATATTATCGTTTTTCCGCCAAAGAAGTTGAAGAGCTCGAACAGGCCATAAACAACTGTTATCAAATGTATTGCAACGTGGCTGAGGCCTGCCTTTATGATGAAGAAAGGCTGGATAAGCTGTGTATTCCCAAAGAAATGCGCCCTTTTATCAGACAAAGCTGGGAAGATGATGATTTGTCCTTATACGGACGGTTTGACTTCGCTTATGTTGACGGTGTGCCCAAGTTGTTGGAATTTAACGCTGATACGCCGACAACGCTGATTGAGTCTGCGTTGGTGCAATGGCAGTGGAAAGAAGCGGTTTTTCCCGAAGCAGATCAGTTTAACTCTCTTCACGAGGCGCTGATACAGTCGTGGAAAGACATTCATGACGTTTACAAGTGCGACATTTATCACTTTGCATCTCTGACGGATTGTCCGGAGGACTACAGCACGATGGCATATATTATGTCGACGGCTTATGATGCCGGGCTTAGGACAGCCGAGCTGGATTTGAGAGACATTGCCATCGGAGAATGTCTGATGACGCCCGACGGTGAACCGATTAACTGTCTGTTCAAGCTTTATCCATGGGAAACGATGTTTAAGGAAAACATGGGCGGCTGCGTTACCGATATGTGTTGGATTGAGCCGTTGTGGAAATGCCTGATGTCCAACAAGGCACTGTTGCCGTTTTTGTATGAGATGTATCCTGACAGTCCTTATGTTTTGCCGGCTTATTTTGAGGCTGACAAGCTGAAATCCTATTGCAAAAAGCCGATTTTTTCTCGGGAAGGATGCAATGTGGAACTTATCCGAAACGGTTTTTGTCTGGAACGTACATCCGGCGAATACGGCGAAGAAGGGTATGTTTATCAGGAACTGGCGGATTTGCAAGATTATGGCGGAAAGTACCCGATTTTGGGCGGCTGGGTTATCGGCGGAGAAGCCTGTGGTCTGGGTATTCGCGAACAATCGGGGCGAATTACGGTTGATGCCAGTAATTTTGTTCCGCATATCATTGTTTAGTTTCGTTTCTTAAACTAATACTATTAAAAGGCTGTTGAGATTCTTCAACAGCCTTTTTAATTTTGAGCGTGAGTGAAAATCCGCCGCCGCGTTTAGTATGTGCGGTTTTCCGGTTGGGCGGGACGGTTTCCGGTTTGGGGATTGTAGGCCGGGGCGTCTGTCGGTGCAACGGCTTTGTCTGCGGTATCGGAAACAGCATCGCCGACTTTAGCGGCTCCTTCTTTGGTGGCTTCCCAGGCATCGCTGCTGAGTTCTTTGGTTTTGTCCCAGGCTTTGGCAGATCCCTCTTTAGTGGCCTCCCAGGCATCGTTTGTGGTGTCGGAAACCGCATTTCCGGCTTTGGATGCGCCTTCTTTGGTGGCTTCCCAGGCATCGCTGCTGACTTCTTTGGTTTTGTCCCAAGCTTTGGCAGATCCCTCTTTAGTGGCCTCCCAAGCATCGTTTGACGTTTCTTTGGTCTTTTCCCAAACGTCATTGTTTAAATCATTTTGTGACATTTTTAATTCTCCTTGTTGGTCATTTTGCCCTGTTTTCTGATTGTCAGAAGCACGGCTTTGAACATTGGGGTTTATTCTGTCGATGGTTTGGGCGTCAGAATTTTGTTTGCTGACGTTACTTTCGTAAATTCCTCTGCCGACCAGGTAGATGATGACGACGATAACGGCGTAGAATACGTATTTTAATATTGTGTTCATAAACATTCTCCTTAATGAGCCTAACGCAAAAAAAATAATCACGGTGCCGGGTATTTCAATCAGTACTTTGATTTACAATATAATATATGTTGATTGCTAGCGTTGCATAAACCGTAATTGTCTTGCCATTTAACTTCTGACTGTTATTATTTTTTTATCAAAATCTGAGGTGGAGGGGATGATGTCCGTAAAATTTTTTTCGAAGAAAACCGCTGTAATTGCAGGTTTGGCCGGGGGAGCCCTTTTGGCGTGTGCAGGCTTAGTCTGGTATTTTTTCTTTAGCGGTTTTCAGCTGAGCGGCAGCGAAACGCTGGTTTCCCGACCGGAACGAATCGAAGAGCCGGCAAATTCCTACACGGCAGGGGATAAGCTTGTGATAAGTCCGGCCTGCGTTTCTTTCAGTCAGCCGGCAGCGCGGCTTGACAAGCTTTACGTGAAATTGGAAAGCGGCATCACTATGCATCCGGCGGTGCGCGGCAGCTGGAGTTGGAACAGCGACAGAGTGTTGTGTTTTATGCCGGAGGAGGACTGGATTCCGGGGACGACTTATGAAGTCAGGCTTGGCAATGAAATATTTAATCCCCAGATTAAGGTGCGGGACCGGGAGTTTAGCTTCTCGTCTCCGGCATTTGAAGGAAAGGTGACAAGCGAAGCTTTTTATGAAAATCCGAAAAATATTAAGGACAAAGCGGCAACGGCAAGTTTCAGCTTTAACTATCCGTTGAATGTGCAAAACCTTAAAGATAAGATTTCGGTCAAAGCTGTCAGTGGCGAGAAATACGATTTTACGTACAAGGTGAGCGATTTTGACAAGATACTGCATGTCGTTTCGTCGCCCGTGAAGATAAGTTCGGCAGAGGATTTCGTCAAAATTAGCGTTGCCGGAGCGGAGAACGCCTATAACAAAAAGCCGCTGAAAAAGGAATTGACCGCAACGGTCAAAATTCCCAGCAGTTCGAGCTTTTTCAAGGTTAAATCCGTAAAATCTTCAATCGTCCGCAATGAGCAGGATGACGACAATCCCGAACAAATTTTGTCGGTTGATTTTACCACTGCGGTAAAGCCGTCTGATTTGAAAAAGCATTTTGCTTTGTATTACTCAGAAGAAGGATGTTATCAGATTAAAAACAAGCTGGCCGAAAAAGGATATAAAGAGACGGCGGCAAAAGGTTTGAAGAAGCTTGAAACGGTTGAGGTTTCGGTTGGCGAAGAGAATTTGAAAAAGCATATGCTCAAGTACGACCTGAGAAAGGCGGACGGGTGTCTGCTGGTGAGAATCGACAGGACGTTAAATTCCGCGGAAGGTTTTAATCTGGGAGAAGACGTGGTCGAGCCGGTTTCGATTTCTCCTTATCCTCAGGAGGTTAAAATCGCTTTCGACGGTTCAATTTTGTCTTTGCGGGGAAGCCGGGAAGTGGCTTTTCTGTCACGGGGTGTCAGCGAACTCAGAGCCTCGGTTGCCAGAATAGACGCTTCTGACTTGAATCATTTGACGACGCAGACTTCCGGCGATTTTTCCCATCCGTATTTTATCAATTATAATTTTAACGAAGACAATATTTCGGAGATTTTTGAAAAATCGTTGAAAATCAATATGGAACATCCCGGAAAGCCGAATTATTCCGCTTTGGATCTGAACGAATATTTCAGGGACAAGAAAGGCGTATTTCTGGTAAAAATTCGCGGTTATGACGGAGAAAACAGATACAGCCGGGAGGACAGCCGACTGGTTATGATTACCGACCTCGGCATTGTGGTTAAAGACAATCTGGACAAGACCCACAATGTTTTCGTTTCAAACATTTCAGAAGGAAGGCCGGTTTCCGACGCGGTTGTCGAGGTGTTGGGCAAAAACGGCCTGCCGGTGTTGACGGTCAAGACCAATCGGGAGGGAGAAGCCGTTGTTCCTGATTTTTCCGGTTTTAAAAAAGACCGGACGGCGGTTGTCTATAAAGTTACAGACGGAAGCGACGTTTCTTTTCTGCCGATTAACAGAAACGACCGTCGTTTGAATATGTCGCGTTTTGACGTGGGCGGAGAATATGTTTATGAGGAGGAAGACGTTTATGCCTTAAAAGGATACGTTTTTAGCGACCGAGGCATTTACAGACCGGGAGAAGAGGCGCATTTTGGTTTTATCGTCAGACAAAAGGATTTGAACGTACCTAAAAAAATGCCGTTTGTGGCAGAGATACGAAATTCCCGCGGCGACGTTGTTTCTTCCCAGAACCTTTGGGCGGACAGCGTAGGTTTTATGGCCTATTCGTTTACGCCGGACCGGGCAGCGCCTACCGGGCGTTACAATATTTCCCTGTATGTGCTGGATAACCGTGATATTCGCCGTTACGTTGCCGGAAGCGACTTTAAAGTTGAGGAATTTCAACCTGACAATTTGCGGATTAAGGCTGACTGGGAGGGGTACGACGGTGAAGGGTGGTCTACGGAACCGATGATGAAAGCAGAGGTTTCGTTGTATAATCTTTACGGAAATCCCGCTTCGGGGCATGAGCTTAAGGCTTCTTACAAGATAACGCCGGCAGACTTTGTATTTAAGAAATACAAGAGGTATTTGTTCCGTGATCCTTTGCGCAATGAAGACAAGGCGTTGCGCTCATACAGTGATGCGTTGCCGGAACAGAAAACGGACAATGCAGGCGCCGGGGCGTTTGTTTTGAAACTGTCTGAATTTGAACAAGGGACGTATAACCTGCGTTTGTCGATTGACGGATTGGAGCAGGGAAGCGGCCGCGGTGTCAGCATATCGCTGGGAGCTTTGGTTTCTCCCAATAAATATTTAATCGGTTGGAAAGCGGACGGCAATTTGGCCTATATTGACAAGAACGCGGTTCGTCATATTCAGTTCATTGCCGTTGACAACAAGCTTCAGCAGATTGCAAAAGACGGGTTATATCTTACGTTGGCCCGGCGCAGATACATTTCCAGTTTGGTTGAGATGCCCAACGGGACTTACCGTTACCAGATGGTTCCCAAAGAGCAGGTGATTTCCAAACGGGCGTGGACGGTTTCGGACAACGGTGCCAGCGAGCTTTTGAAAACGGACGAGCCCGGTGAATATATATTGACGGTTGAAGGCGAAGACGGGCGTCTTTTGGCCAAAGCCGAGTACAGTGTTGCCGGTGCGGCCAATCTGAGTCATGCCATAGACCGGGACGCCAGTTTGGGATTAAAATTGAACCGGAGCGAGTATAATCAGGGTGAAAAAATCGAAATGCAGATTACGGCGCCTTATGAGGGGTATGGGCTGATTACGATTGAACGGGACAGCGTTTATGCTTTCAAGTGGTTTAAGGCCGGTACCAATTCGGTGGTCGAGGAAATTGAGCTTCCGAATACCGTGGAAGGCAATGCGTACGTCAATGTTGCCTTTTTCCGCGATGAGATGTCAAAAGAAATTTATATGCCGGCATTGAGTTATGCTGTGGCTCCGTTTTCAATCAACAAGCAGAAACGCAGGCTGGATGTTCGGCTGGAGGTTCCGGAGACGGTGAAGCCCGGCGATGAGTTGAAGGTGGGCTATAAAACCTCTGCCGCTTCTAAGATAATCGTCTATGGCGTTAATGAGGGCATATTGCAGGTTGCCGGTTATAAGACGCCGGATCCGTTGAACGAATTTCTGAAGAAAAAAGCGTTGCGGGTGATGACTTCCCAGATTATGGATTTGATTATGCCGGATATCAAAATACTGAGAATGCTGACAGCAAGCGGCGGTGACGGCAGTTATGCCGAAGCGGCGCTTGACAAGAACCTTAATCCGTTTGCGCGCAGAACCGACAAACCGGTTGCTTTCTGGAGCGGTATCGCGGACAGCAGCGAAGCCGGCGGAACCTATACGTATCAGGTGCCGGAAACCTTTAACGGCGAGATTAAGGTTATGGCGGTTGCCGTTTCGGAAAGCCGTTTCGGACATGCTGCGGCATCCGTGTTGTCGCGCGGCGATTTTGCCCTGATACCTTCCGGTCCCCTTAATGTGTCTCCGGGAGACGAATTTGTCGTCGGACTCAGCGTGGGAAATTTGGTTGACAATTCGGGCGATGATTATGAGGTTCGGGTCGCTCTGAATGCGGGAAGCGGATTTGAGGTTATCGGCGAGCGGGTACAAAGCGTGAAATTGCCGGAAAAAGGCGAGGCTATGGTAAAGTTCCGACTGAAGGCTTTGCCAAAATTGGGAGCACAGGAGCTGATGTTTACGGCGGAAAGCGTCAGAGATTCCTCTCGAAAAGCACGGATGCCGTATACGATGAGTTTGCGGCCGTCTACCCCTTACGGCAGTAAATTTGCCATGGGGTACGAGACTTCGCAATACAGGCTGCAAGGGGTGGAAGACTTGTATCCGGAATTTCGGGTTCAGCAGCTGTCCGCGTCGGGTTCTCCCTTGGTTCTGGCGGCAGGTTTGCTGAAATATCTGGACAAGTTTCCGCATGGTTGTACCGAGCAGCTGGTCAGCAAGGTTTTTCCCGCGATGGAGGTTTTGTTCAAGTCTCCGGCTTTGGCGGCCAATATGGACGTTTACGCTTTGTTTGACGACGTGATGGTCAAATTGCGTGAGCGGCAGACGCTGGACGGCGGATTTACGACCTGGAGTGTTCCGGGGGCAAAGCCGGACGCTTATGATTCCGTATATGCGGCGCATTTTTTGGTTAAAGCCCGCGAACATGACTTTAACGTTCCCGAAAATATGCTGAAAAAAGCCTTGTCGTATTGTGAGGAACAGGCGGGGCGTTCTCCCGAGGGGCCGGAGGATATGGTTCCTGCCTATGCGGCATATGTTTTGACACTCGGCGGCAAGGTGACGACCAATTATTTGTTGAATCTTGAGGAATATTATAAGGCCAATTATGAAAAAAGCTGGAGGAAAAGTCTGGGAGCAAGTTTTATGGCGGCAAGCTATAAGCTGCTTCAGGATGAAAACAAGGCGCGGGGATTGGCCGGGCAGTATCAGCCGAGTGGTAATCTGGCGGCAGATGCGGCAAATGTTTATCTGATGGCGACGTATTTTCCGGATATGTCGGAAAATCTCGGCAAAAAGACGGTCGAGGTTTTGTTAAAGCCGTTGAGCAGCGGAGATTTTACAACTGATTCTGCCGCTTTTGCCACGTTGGCTTTGAATGCTTTGAGCAGCGAAGAAAGCGATAAGGATATCAGCTTTTCCGGAATGAAGCCTGTCTATACGCCTTTTCCGACAGTTGACTTTGTTCCGCGAACCAAGAATTTGACGGTAAGTTCCAAGCGGCCGTTTTATTACGTTGCGGCGCAACAAGGGTTTGCGGTTGGAGACAAAAAGACTGCTGCGGCAGAAGGGCTGGAGGTTTCCAAGGCTTTTTACGACCGGGACGGAAAACAGGTTTCTACGGCTAAGTTGGGCGATGAACTAACGGTAAAGGTAATTTACCGCGGTTTGCGCAAGGAGCCGTTCGGCGACGTGGCGATTGTCGATATGCTGCCGGGGTGTTTTGAGGCAGTGAGCAATTCGCTGCAGACAGATTGGAATGTTGCCGCATCTGAAATTCGGGAAGACAGGGTCGTCGCTTATGTGACGGCCGACCGCGAGGCTCACGAATTTACTTATAAGGTCAGGGTTATTGCCGAGGGTGATTTCATCGTTCCTCCGGTTTACGGTTCGGCGCTGTATTTGCCTCTGGTTCGCGCAAACTCTGCCTCCGGTATGATAAAAGTCAGTGAGTAGCCCGGGTTACATAGTGAGGTTTTTGCGGCCGCGGCGGTTGATTGCGTATGCTGCGGGGATAGTTGTGCTCTGTGTCCTGGTTTTTGTGACAGTGCCGAGGCCGGACCTTTATCAGAAATACAGTTTTTCGTCGGCGGTGTATGACCGTAACGGAAAGCTTCTAAAACTTTCGCTGAGTATGGATGACAAATATCGGCTGTTTGTTCCCTTTGAAAAGATTCCGGAAACGGCAAAGCAAGCGCTGTTGCTTTATGAAGACCGCGGTTTTTACTATCATCCGGGAGTGAATCCCCTGAGTATCGGACGGGCATTGTGGGATATGGCGGGAGGTGGACGCAAAAGAGGAGCCTCAACAATTACGATGCAGCTGGCCCGTATCGTTTATAACATCGATTCCTCCAAAATAGGCGGCAAAGCGCTTCAAATTCTCAGGGCGTTGCAGATTGAGATGTTTTATGACAAGGGGGAAATACTCGAGGCTTATTTTAATCTTGCGCCATACGGTGGAAATGTTGAAGGTATAGGTGCGGCGTCTCTGATTTATTTTAACAAAAATGCGGAACAGCTGAGTTTGCCGCAAATTATGGCTCTGACGGTTATTCCCCAAAACCCGGCAAAAAGAACGCTGATGTCGGCTCGCGGCCGCCATAATGCAGAGGAAGCATCCAAAAGGCTGAAACAGGCTTGGCTTGAGGTATATCGGCATAAGGAGAATTCATATCTTGAGTTGCCTTTGGATGCCGGCGTTTTTTTGCCGAATCGGGCTCCCCATTTTGTTCGGCTGGCTTTGGAAAAGGCTTCCGGTGAGGTGAAGACGGTTTTGGATTTGAACTATCAGGAGGCGGCGGAGAATATTTTGCACGATTATGTGCGCGAGAATCGGCATCAGGGCGTTTATAATGCGGCAGCCATGGTCGTTGACGCCAGGACGACGGATATTCTGGCATATGTCGGCTCTCAGGATTTTTTTGACAATTCGATAGAAGGGCAGGTGGACGGAACGCGGGCTTTGCGTTCTCCGGGGTCGGTGCTGAAACCCTTTATTTATGCCCAGGCTCTTGAGCGGGGAATAATTCATCCGATGACGATGTTGAAAGACGTTCCGAAAAATTACGGTGTTTATACTCCGGAAAATTTTGACCGTTCATTTTACGGGCTGCTTAACGCGACGCAAGCTTTGGTCTACAGCCGGAATATTCCTGCGGTTGATTTGCTGTTGCAGGTCGGAGAAGAAAATTTTTATAATTTGCTGAAGGCATGCGGCGTACAAAAGCTGCGTCCGGTTGGTTTTTACGGTTTGGCAATGGCTCTGGGCGGAACTGAGGTGTCGATGCACAACCTGGCGGCAATGTATGCGATGCTTTATAATGAGGGACGTTTCGGCCCGCTGCGGGTTTTGCAGGGTGAAGAGAGGCCGCTTAAACAGTTGTTGTCACCGGAGGCGGCGTTTTTGACATTGAATATGTTGTCCCAAAACGCCGCAGCGGATGATACTGCGACCAGATTTTCCAAGCGAAAGACAGCTTATCCGGTTTCTTGGAAAACCGGAACTTCATACGGATTTAAGGATGCCTGGAGCGCAGGCGTCGTCGGTCCCTATGTGGTTGTGGTTTGGATCGGAAATTTTGACGGTACGCCGAATAATGCTTTTGTGGGACGGGATATGGCAGCGCCTTTATTTTTTCGGCTGGTCAGAAAGATTGCCGGGCAGCAGGAAATTGCGACAAAACTGGAGCCGTCGCCGCAGCTGAATTTGGCGAAAGTAAAAATTTGCAAAGATACGGGCGATCTCGCCAATGCCTATTGTCCGCGGAGCGTTTTGTCGTATTTTATTCCGGGCGTTTCGGGAATTCGGATGTCAAATGTTTCGCGTTTGATTCCCATTGACGTCAAAACCGGTTTGCGTGCTTGCCGTCATAAGCCGCCGCAGACGGAAATGCGAAATTATAATTTTTGGCCTTCTGACGTTTTGCAGGCTTATGCCGAGGCCGGAATAAATATCCGGCGTCCTCCGGCCTTTAAGGAAAGCTGTTCTCAAATAGAGATGTTTAACCAGGGGAGGGCACCGCAAATTGTTCTTCCTGCCGACAACAGCCGTTTTTTAGTTCGCTCACACAAACTGCCAGAAGAAAAGCTTGCTTTGAAGGCTGCATTGGATGCCGATGCGGAATTGGTTTATTGGTATGTTAACGACCATTTGGTCGGACAGTCGAAAGCCGGGCAGGTTTTGGAAATTACAACGCCGGTTGGGAAGGCTAAGATTAAGGCGGTGGATGAAATGGGACGTTCGGCGGCGGTTTCAATAGAAACCGTACCGGTCGATTGAGTTGAGCGCCGCCGGTTTGTTCTCAGCGTGTTATATTTGTTTTAAAAGCGTAAGTGGCCACGCTGGATATTGTCGCATTTTGAGGATATAAGACGGGGCGGTTATTGCCGGCCTCGTTTGAGACGTTTTTCTTTTTTGTGGTGCCGGAAGCGGCAACGGTGGCATTTCCGAAACGTTCTATGTTGTTTTGAATGGCCTCCTCAAAGTTCAACTTCTTGGTTCGAGCTATCATAAAACGTTTTAACATTCTTTTGGCTGCGGTTCCGATAACGGCACCGACAACCGGATTGCCAAATGCGGCACCTGCAGCAGCACCTGAAATTTCGGGAATATAGTCAACGGCAATGTCGGCTATCTGCTTCATTCTCTTTCTGAGCCTGTTTATTCTTTCCTGATTATTTTCCATACCGGCCTCCACATTACTTGTCTTATCATATTATATAAAATTTTGACAAAAAATCAACAGTTTTAATATTTGTTTAATGCTTTTGGCCGGAATGGATGAAAAAACGTATTAATCTTCGGCTTGGTTCTTTTCTTTGATGTGAATTTTGACGCGGGTGATGCGCATATTATCCACAGCCATAACCTCATAACGACAATAATCATCTTCTGCCTGATCGCCGATTTTGGGTTCGCGTCCGATAAGGCCGAACACATAACCGCCGATGGTGCTTTCCTCTGTTTCAAATTCAGGAAGTCCCATGCAGTCGAAAGCGTCTTCTACCAGGTAAAGACCGTCAAATTCACAACTGGTGTCGTCAATTTTCTTTATCGGTTCGTCAGAGATGTCGTCGTGCTCGTCGAGAATGTCTCCGACAAGTTCTTCCAGGATGTCTTCCATAGAAATCATACCTGCAGTTCCGCCGTATTCGTCGACAACGATGGCAAGGTGGATATGCTTGTGCATCATCTGATGCAAGATGTCGGAAATGGATTTGTTTTCCGGAACAAAAAGAATTTCGCGGGAGACCCTGCTGAGGAAATCTTTGGCGTCTTTGTCTTCGGGGTGTTCCAAAATGTCGCGGATGTGAACCATACCGATGATATGGTCTTTATCTTTGTCGCAAAGCGGAAAGCGCGTGTGGTTATGCTGGCGGATAAAATCCATCGTTTCGTTATAGCTGTAATTTTTGTAAATACATTTGATGTCCTGACGCGGTATCATAATCTCATGAGCGCTGGTTTCGGAAAAGCAAATCGCGTTTTGGATGATTTCGCCTTCGGTATCGTCAATGATACCGCCTTTTTGCGAAGCATCGATAATCAGTTTGATTTCTTCTTCCGAATGGGCGTCGTCGTTTTCGTCACCGGGTTTGATGCCCATCAGTTTTAAAATGCCGATGGTTACATGGTCAAAAACCCAGATGAAGGGTGCAAAAATGCGGTTAAAAGTGTACAGAGCCGGCGCAATAATCAGGGCGCAGCGTTCGGTTTCCTGGATGGCAAGAGATTTGGGGACCAATTCGCCGAGGACAACGTGCAGCAAGGTAATGAAACCGAAAGCGATACCGAAGCTCAAAGAATGGAGCAAGACGGGGTTGTCGGCAAACCAATTGTCAAAGCAGGCTTCAAGCAATTTGGAGACGGCCGGTTCGCCGATCCATCCGAGCCCCAGAGAAGCCAACGTGATTCCCAGCTGAATGGCGCTTAGGTAGGTGTTGAGATGGTCATTGATTTTTAATCCGATTTTGGCGCGCTTGCTGCCGTTATGGGCAAGCTCTTCCAATTTGGTACGGCGGATTTTGACAATGGAAAATTCAGAAACAACGAAAAAGGCATTGGCGAATACCAGAAGAAAAACCAACACCAGATTGAAAACATACATGTATATGGGACTCATAATATTTTTAAATATTACCTCAAATTATTGTAAACACGCACATATTAACGACAAAGGCGGCCTTTGTCAATCTGATTGTTGGGGCGTTGAGGACGGAGCTGCGGTCTTGTGCTTCGGCGGCACTTTTATTTTCGGTTTTCAAATATATATAAACAGGACGAAATTAAAAGGTGAGGAAGCGACGGATGAGAAAATTTATCTTTTTCTTTTTGGGAATGTTTTTCCCTCAGCAGGCAGCTGCGATTACCCAGATTGTCAATGCCGGGGAGGTTCTGGACGGCGGCGACGTGCATACCGTCGTTACCCAGCGGGTTTACGGCACGACGAAAAATTTTACGGTTTCGGGAAACCAGCAGGTGATGTCCGGCGGAGAGGCATATAACAGCAATATTTTTCCTTACGGGCAGCAAAATGTTGAAAAAGGCGGTGTTTCCCATAATACGAATGTGCAATATTACGCGGTTCAAAACGTTAACGGGGGGGCTTATTCTTCAACCGTGGCGAGCCAGGGGATAGTGGACGTCAATGCCGGAGGTTATGCGCAGGACACCGTAGTGAACGGCGGAATGCTCGTGGTTTCTTCGGGAGCCGAGGTTAAAGGAACGGTTTTGAACGGCGGACGGGAAAATGTTTCGGGAACGGATGAAGCCGCAAGCGTCAAAAGCGGGCTACAACAAATTTTGAACGGCGGGGTGTCCAAATATGCATCTCTCAGCGGCGGTTTGCAACAGGTTGAAGCCGGCGGTTCAAGCATAGGGGCTGTCGTTTCCGGACGAGGCCGGCAAAAGGTGTGGGGAACAGCAGAGCAGACCTCTGTTCAAAAAGGCGGAATTGTCGACGTTATGGAAGGCGGCTCGGTAAGGGAAACAGCAGTCAGCGGCGGAGAACTGGTTGTCAATCCCGATGCGTTTTCATATAACACCCAGATGAGTTCAGGCACTTTGAGCGTGTTCGGAACGGATACGGACAGCATTATCAACGGCGGCGTTCAGCAGGTGGAAAGCGGCGGTATCGCGCTGAATTCCCAGGTTCGGAGCGGCGGGGTGCAAAGCGTTTTCTCCGGCGGCAAAGCTGAAAATACCACAATAGACAAAGGCGGTTGGCTGTTTCTTTTTTCCGGCGGATCGCTGGCAGGGACGACTAAAGTGACGGAAGGCGTGGTTACGGTTGTGGGAAGCAATAACGTTTCGGATATGCAGCTTCAGAATGCCGCGGTGAACATTCCTTTCAGCCATGATTTTTCAACGTTGCAGTTTGACAGTTTGAACGGAAACGGTTTGTTTGGGATTAACAGCAGTTTGTCAGAAGGGTTGTCGGATAAAATTCTGGTTCATTCGGGAACCGGTAATTTTGGCCTGATTATCCACGATTACAGCCCGGACGGCAATATTCCCGCAAAGTTTAAAATCATTGATGAAGACAGCGGTGCCGCCGACAGTTTTTATCTGGTCGGGGATGCGGTTGACGTCGGAGCTTTTCGCTATGGGCTCAGGCAGGAAGGCGACGACTGGGTTCTGGTTCGTTCACAGGATGTGAGCGACAGCGCCGTCATTGCCAAGAATACTTATTCGTCTTTGGCTTCTTTGTTTTATACGCACCTGACGCCCGTTTACAACCATATCCGCAGCCGCAGAAATGCCTCCGGGCACGACAACGGCTTATGGGTTAAGGGATTGGGACAGGAACTTAAATTCGGATATAAGGACGGTACACACAGCAAAATAGACATTTACGGAACCGAAATCGGGTATGACCGGGAAGTTTGGCGAAACGCCGGACATTATATAAGTTTCGGCGTGTATGGCGGATATACGTCTTCCCGCCAAAAATTCGATCGCAGCGGGCACGGGGATGCCGATACGCAGTCTCTCGGCATATATTCCCTTTTTAATACGGAAAGCAACTGGTTTTTGGATTTGGTCGGAACTTATTTCTGGCATAAGCAGAAGCTGACAAGCTATACGCCTTCGGGCAGCGGCGTCACGGGCAAGTATCATACCAACAGCTGGCAGGTTTCGGCCAATGCGGGAAAAAGAATAAATTTTGAAGGAAAATGGTTTATCGAGCCGTTGGTCGGCGTCAACTATATGCATCTTGACTCAATTCGCTACAGAACTAACTTCAATACATTGGTCGAGGCATCCGACAGCGGTTATTTCAGCGCCCATGCGGATCTGGTCGTCGGCAAGAGCTTCAACTGGGGAAAAAACAACTTTTTGGACACTTACGGACGCTTTGCGCTGATTCATGACATTGACGGCAAGAGCAAGGTTCAGATTGCCGACTATACTTTCAACGAAGACCTATCTTCGCTTCGGTATGAACTGGGAGCGGGGGTGAGCACGTCATGGAGCGATGACGGAACGGCGTATTTTGAAGCGTCTACCCAACTGGGCAGCAGAATAAAGCTTCCTTGGGAGGTTAACCTGGGAATCCAGTATCGTTTTTAGGCTATGGCTGTATAGAGCCAGGCATATGCATAATTTTTTATGGAAAGACCTTCTTTAAAATACCGGGATTTCGCGTTTCATTACGACATTTTCAATATTGATGTTTTGCGGTTGACGTGATATTTTTTTGTAAATTAACCGCAATACGAGAGGTGTATAATGGATATTAGCGACAACGGATTTATCAGTTTAAGCAACAAGCTGGCGGAATGTAAAATTGCCCTTTGGGGCGGCAATGTGGTGTCATATCGTCCGAAAGGCGAGGAACATGACGTCTTTTGGCTCGGAGAGCTTAACAGGTTTGACAATGTTCAGGCCATTCGCGGCGGTGTTCCGGTTTGTTGGCCGCGGTTTGCCGAAGAGACGTTAAACGGCAATCTTCCCCGTCACGGTTTTGCAAGACTTTCAAATTGGAATTTGAAGAACGCTGCGGTTGATGAAACAAAGATGGAAGCGGCGCTTTCTCTGCTTCCGGATGCAAAATATGGCGTCGAGGCGACTGCCACTCTTTTTATTAAAGTTACGGACAAACTGGAATATCGTCTCGAAACGGTAAACAACGGCAGCAAGGCTTTTGATTTTAGCGAAGCTTTGCATGCGTATTTTAACGTAAGCTCCGTTGATAATGTTGTGATAAAAGGGCTTGCAGGGCATTGTTATAAAAATTCGCTTGACGGAGAACTTTATAAGTTGGACGGAGACTTGAAAATAAAAGGCGAATTTGATTCTGCCTTCGTGAATCATACCGGAGGCGTAGAGATAGCAGACCCTGTGTTTAATCGTGTGATATCGGTGGAAAAGAGCGGTTCCAATACGACGGTTGTGTGGAATCCGGCTAAGGATCTTAAAGAAATGAGCGAGGGGCAGTATAAAAAGTTTGTTTGCGTAGAGCCGTCAAACCAAGGGGCTTCCTTTGTTCATCTGAATCCGGGAGAAAAACACCAAATATCAATGAAAATACAGGTGAAGTCTTTGACCGTTTCGGCCACTTCTTCAATCGGCGTGTTCGGATCAAAACGATGCTGATACAGCATATCAATATAATCCCGTTGCAGGCGTTTCAGTGACTGCTCGACCATTTCGCGGATACGTTTTGGCGAAGAATTAAGCCCGGTCACTTTGTTGCCGTTATAGTTAAAGCCGAATTTGGTGGTGACTTTAATCTTGTCGCCATAGCCTTTCAGGCCTTCGCCGACCAGTTCTTCGTTAATGAACGGCCCGTAGGTTTCGGCGGTGTCAAACAAGGTAATGCCATGGTCAACCGCCTGATGCAGCAGGTAAATCGCCTGTTTTTTGTCAGGATGTTGGCTGCGATGATAGTTTAAGCCCATGCAGCCAAAGCCCAGAGCGGAAACTTCCATTGCCGCGGAGCCTTTTCCTAAGGTTCTTTTTTCCGTCAACATCGGATAATCTGCGCCTTCTTTTGTGATTATTGCCGCATGCGCCTTTTTGGCAACCGGCGGCAGCATGGCAATCACCGTCATCGCGGCAACGGTTTTTAAAAAGCCGCGTCTTCCCATTTCTATCGTATTTGTCATATTTTTTCTCCTCAATGATGAATCGGGTAGAAATATGGTAAGAAAAGGGAAAAGCAAAGTCTAATATCGTTTTTTTATTAATCTATAAATTTCATTTATAACGCACTGCCCAGCAGCATGGCGGAATTGTCTTTCCGCCACTCGAGAAGCGGATTGACGCGCCGCTTGTTTTCCGCCAGATAAGACAGCCAATAAGTTGCGGAAATGCCTTCGTCTTCAAGAGGAATGACGACCCGCTCGCCGTCGTTGCGGTACAACTGGACCAAGCGGGTGTTAAAAGTAAGTATTTTTTTGTGCTCCAGCATCTGCCGGAAAACGAAATAGTCTGTATAAACGGTGACTGTCGGTACGGTATTGAGCCAGTCCAGAAAAGTATGGATATGCCTTTCAAAGGCACCGAAACAACGATAAGCGGCAATTTCGCGGTCGGTATGCCGATGCAGGCAAACGCTTTTTTCTTTTGCCAAAACGTCGTCAACTGCAACCGAAAGCATTAATTCCTCCTTGGCATAAGGAATGCTGACAACATCCTGATGTTCCAGTTTTTCCAGAGAAACGATTGCGTCATATTTTTTGAACAGCAGGTCGTTTAAGAGGTTTTTGTCGTCGGCGGCAATTTCAGACGAAACGCTGAGATGAGGATAAGCTTTTTGAAACAGCGGAACTGAAAGGCGCATCGGCCCGGGGGCGCAAAAGCCCAAGGAAAGCAAAGTTCCCTCTTTGGCATATTGCTTAAACGTATTTTTCATCTCTTCAGCCTGAGCAAGAATTTTGCCGGCGTAGTCAAGCGCCGTTGTGCCGGATTTGTTTAAAACGAGATTGTTTTTCTTTCGTTCAAACAGGGCAACGCCGAGCTCTTCCTCCAGTTTTTTCAGGGAACTGCTTAACGCCGGCTGCGAGATGTGCAGGCGTTCCGCCGCTTCGGTCATCGTCTTGCATTCGGCAATCGTTTTGAAATGTAACAGCTGGGTCAGTTCCATAAAGCCTCTCTATAAGTAAAATTTATAGATTAATAAAAAAACGATATTGGACTTTGAAACATCCGTCAATCATTATTAATGTATATTCAAAGTTTTTATTTGAAGGAGCGGATTATGAAACAGAACTTGATTTTATTTGCGGGATTTTTGATGCTTGGCGCCTGTGTCCATCAGTCTAGGGATTATAAGCCGGTTTTTGCCAAAGGGGAACCGAATCCCTATGCGCAATATTTTACCGGAAAATCTTATCTGGCAAACCTGAGTGATTATGACAAGACGCTGAAAATGCCGGCGGCCAACGTAACATTTGAACCCTGCACGCGTACCAACTGGCATTATCATACCGGCGGACAGGTTCTGTTGGTAACCAACGGCGAAGGGCGGCACCAAATCCGCGGCAAGGAAATAGAAATCCTGAAACCCGGCGACGTTGTCAAAGTTGAGCCAAATGTCGAGCATTGGCACGGTGCGGCGCCGGACTCCTGGTTCAGTCATATTGCCCTGACGCCGAATCCGGACAACAACAAGCCGGTGTGGCTGGAACCGGTATCGGATGCAGAATATAAATAAGGAAAAGTCTATGAAAAAAATTCTGCTTATGCTTGCCCTTTGTTTTAATATGATTGTTTCCGGTGCAGTCTGCGGCACGGAAACCGGGAGGAATAATATGAAAATAAAACTCAGTTTTGACGACAAAGAAGTCATTGTCCGCATGGAAAACAATGCGGCAGCGGCACAGGTTCTGGCGCTTTTGCCTGCGAATTTTGAATTCATTGATTTTGCAGGAGAAGAAAAAATAACGGATTTTCCGCGGCCGTTGTCATTGAATAATGCGCCGCGTGGTATGATTGCGTCGGCCGGTAAGATGTTTATCTATGCCCCGTGGGGAAATACGGGCTTCTTTTACAAAAACCACGGCAGTACCGTAGATACCAGTCTGATACCTTTGGGAGAAGTAGAGAGCGGTTTGGAACATCTGGCCGGACACAAAGGCGGATTTTCGGCTGAAATTGAAATTTTAGAAGAATAGGTAAGGTGTTATGAATCGCAGGGAATTTTTGAAAATGGCATCCGGTTCGGCCCTTCTGATGTCGGGAATATTGGGCGGTTCAATACGCGTTTCGGCCGCTGCATCAGCTGAAATTAAACAAAAGAAAACAATGGAACATCGTAATCTGGGCTATTTGAGCGTTTCCGCCATCGGGCTGGGGTGTTTGCCGATGGTCGGGTATTACGGCGGAAAATATGATAAGAGAGATATGATTGCACTTATCCGCCGTGCCTATGAAAACGGTGTGACGTTTTTTGATACTGCGGAAGTTTACGGTCCTTACACCAGCGAGGAATGGGTAGGCGAAGCTCTGCAACCGGTGCGCGGACAAGTAAAAATTGCCACAAAGTTTGGTTTCGGCGTCGAGGAAAAACGGTCGACTACCTTAAACAGCCGTCCGGATCATATTCGGCGCGCGGTTGAAGGTTCATTGAAAAGGCTGCGGACAGATTATATTGATTTGTTGTATCAGCATCGTGTTGACCCCGAAGTACCGATGGAAGACGTAGCCGGTACGGTTAAGGATTTAATGCAAGAGGGGAAGGTTTTGCACTGGGGATTGTCGGAAGCAAGCGCCAAATCCATCCGCAAAGCGCATGCCGTTTGTCCGGTAAGTGTCGTGCAGAGCGAATATTCGCTTATCTGGCGGGAGCCGGAAACAAAAATCTTTCCGACTCTGCAAGAACTCGGCATCGGTCTTGTCCCTTATTGTCCGCTCGGCAGAGGACTATTGACCGGAACGATTAACGAAAACAGCCGTTTTCAGAACGAACGCCGGGCAACTTTGCCGATGTTTGCGCCCGAAGCGTTAAAACAGAATATGCAGATTGTCCGTTTGGTTGAAAAGTGGGCAAAGCGTAAAAATGTGACGCCGGCGCAGTTTGCTCTGGTCTGGCTGTTGTCGCAGAAAGCGTGGACAGTACCGATTCCGGGAACAACCAATCCCCGGCATCTGGATGATTTTCTCGGGGCGGCCGCGGTCAGAATGACGGTGGACGAGTTGGCGGACTTTGAAAAAGATTATGCCGGAATTCGTCTGGCCGGACACCGCGCCGACGAATTTACCGAAAGCCAGATTGACAAATAAGGAGAATTGAGAATGAAATTTTTTAAATATATTTTGGCTTTATACCTGATATTGTTTTCGACTTTTGTTCGGGCTCAGGAAAAGGAGGATAAGATGACCAGAGAACAACGCGCAGACAAAGTTTATGAAGAACTGTTTGCTGCCAAGCGCAGCGGCAGCCCAACCGATCCGGAATTTATGGAAATCCTGCAGGGGTTTATTTTCGGCGAAGTCTTTGATATCGGCGAGTTAAATCATCAGGACCGGGAGTTGATTACGGTTGTGTCCTTGACAACAATGCAGACTCTGCCGCAACTCAAAGCTCATATCAATGCGGCCTTAAATGTCGGCAACACACCGTTACAGGTTCGCGAGAGCATTTATTTGGCGGCACCGTTTATCGGATTTCCGCGCACTCTCAACTCAGTCGGTGTTTTCAACGAAGTTATGAAAGAACGCGGTATCAGTCTGCCGCTTGCAAGTTCGGCGACAATCAGCGAAGAAAACCGTTTTGAAAAAGGGCTTGAACTTCAGCGGAAACTATACGGCGACGAAGTCAAACAGGCTATGCAGGATTTGCCGAAACCGTATCAAACGGAAGTTCCCGATATGCTGACAGAATTCTGTTTTTCAGATTTTTACACCAGGGAAGGGCTTACATTACAGCAGAAAGAACTGTTGTCACTGGTAATTTTGGCGACGCTCGGCGCCGAAAAACAAATACCGGCACATATTGTCGGCAATCTGAAAGCCGGAAACGATAAGAACAGACTGTTGGCGGCCATGGTACAGACCATTCCTTATATTGGTTTGCCCGATGCGCTGACAACCATCAATCTGATTAAAGAAACCAAAATTGAAAATTACAAACCGATTTATGAATAAAAAGGAGAAGTATAATGTCATTAGGATTAACCGAAATAGCCCTGATACTGGTTGTGGTGTTGGTATTGTTTGGCGGCAAGCGTATTCCCGAACTGGCCAAGGCCCTGGGCAAAGCGCAGTATGAGTACAAAAAAGCCAAAGGAATGCTGCAAAACGAAGCTCAGGAACTGAAAGATTCCGTTGAGAAGGCTGCTAAGGAAGAAGAAAACAAATCCGAGAAGTAACTATGGAAGACAAAGAAGAAAGTCTGGTTTCTCATCTTGAAGCTTTGCGTAGCACATTAATAAAATGTTTCGTTGCGCTGGGTATCGGGATTGTGCCGATGTTTTTGGCGGCGCCATATTGTATGAATCTGCTTATTAAGGTTATGATAACAGACAATAATATTGCGCTTAATTATTTTTCACCGATGGAAGTTTTTATCCTGCAAATAAAAATGGCGGTGGTTTTGGATTTGTTGCTTTGTTTTCCTTATATGGCCAAGAAAGTCTGGGAATTTTTGTTGCCCGGATTGTTGGAAAATGAGCGCCGTTTTGTTAAGTCAATCGTCTTGAGTTCCAGTTTGTTGTTTATTATCGGCGTTTTATTCTGTTTGTTTTTCATTCTGCCGTTAGTCATCAACTTTGGAATCAGTTTTGCGACGGCTGATATTAAGGCTGTTTTTGGGATTTCAAACATCATCAGTCTGGCTTTGTGGTTGTCACTGGTGTTTGGTATTATGTTTCAGTTTCCGTTGGTGACTTTTTCTCTTATCCGCTCGGGAATAATTTCTTATGAAAGTATGAAAGATAAACGTCCGTATATTTTTGTTGGAATTTTGATTATTGCGGCTTTTTTGACGCCGCCGGACGTCGTCAGCCAGACGATGCTTGCCATTCCGACTTATCTGCTGTTTGAGATTGGGCTTTATTTCTCTCGTAAAAAAGCGTAATAGTGAAATGTAGTTATTTCAATAAGAAAGCCTATTTTAGCTAGCACTAAAATAGGCTTTTGTCAAGTTTGGCTGGAGACGTCGTGCAATTTGCGAGCTAAATTTAAAGAGCCTAATTCTATTTTTTAAAGATGTAGCCAATTATGATGTAATAAATTAAAAATTTTGAGAATGTTTACTAACGTAAATTATTGTGCAAGGAAAATAAAGAAATCTTGCATAATGTTAAGAAAAAACATAATATTTACAATTAGAGATGGAAAGCAATGGAAATGTTGTAGATGAGAGAAAATGGCTTAAAATTTTTCCGATTTTTATTACTAATATCAAGTGTAAGCCCTGTTTTTGCGTTGCTGGCAGTAAAAGGGGCTAATTTTCTTGTTGAAGATTATAATGTAGTTTACAGTTTAGTAATGTGGGGTATTTTTATAATCTCATTTTTACCATTATTAATAAGATGCAAAATTGCAAAAAATGAAAAAGTCAAATTAACGATAAATAAAAATGCTACACCATGTATAGAGGAATATTCAACATATATTTTATCTATTGCTCTACCTTTATGTCAAAATGAATTAATTTCTGAAAACAATTTTCCATTTTTTATCGCTATGATAATTTTTGTTTTGATTGTTTTTTATGTTTTTAATTTATATTATCTAAACATTTTCTTTTATCTATTAGGATATAAATTATATAAAATAGTCCCAAATCGCTCTCACAGTTATGTGATTATCAGTAAAAAGGAAATTCAAGAAATCCAATCAAAAGATATTGTAGCGATCCGTTTGACAAATTCACTATTTTGGGAGAGGGAGGCTGATTAAATGGCTTTTGACATTGATAATATACGTACTATAGAATTTTTTATTCAAAAAGGAAACGGATTATTTTATAAAATTACAATGGCATTAGAAGTTCAAGAAATTTTAAAAAATATGATTGAGCAAACGTTATTTGATTTAGGGCGAGATATTAAAAATTATTCCCCATCCGAAAAATATAATTCTGAAGATAAGTTAAAGGTTGAGTTAAATAGTGAATACAGTCAAAATTTGCTAGAAATATATAATAACAATGATATGGTTGTAGATAATCAACAAATTGTTAATAATCCAGAAGATATTATATATTATTTTTGTAGAATCACAGATGCTGGAAATGAAATTCTTCTTGCTGTAAAAAAGGCAACATATTTCAAGGCTGTGACTGCTCAACATGCGTGGTACATTCAGTTGATTGATGATGCTTTAAAGCCGTTTTCGGGAAGTCTTTTCAAATTAGATAAATCTTTTGATATTCTTGTTTCTGATAACATAGTATATATAAATAAGTATCTTGTATTTGAAAGTATTGCTGGGTTAAGTGAAAAAGTAATGCAAGCTTCTGTTGAAAATATAAGAATAATTGAACAAAATGTACCTCTAATCGTTTTTTCAGAAGATGCAAAAGCCTATATTCAAAATCATATTATGGCCTCTCGTTTAGTAGCATCAATCAAATCATCTGGAAAATTAGAAAATTTATCTCTTGATGAAGTTATACAGGCATGTCACAAACAAAATATTGTGATTAATATACAAAACGGACAGATTAGTTTTGATGCGAATAATACTATGAATTTCTTAAAATTAATGGATAGAAGACTTTTTACCATAAATTTAACAGGTGAAGAAGAAAAATATGAAGCTAAAAGTCGTCAAGAAAGGTTATAAGTAATATTTTTATATATTAGGGATTTTATTGTTGCTTTTATGAGTTGATTTTTGTCGTTCTTTTCTTATATGGAGTATTTTGCGTATCTCTTTTCTCTAATCATTACTTAATTTTCTCAAACTCTTCCAAATTCTTCATAGCAATATCTTTCTATTTCTTGTAATTTGTGCAAGAGAGTAATTTATCAAAAGGTGCCTTAATCTCGTATTTTAAATACCTCGCCATCTAAAACACAGTTAGTCAAAAGCTTTTTTAGGAGCATATTCTTTTCATCAGGAGAGGCGATTTTCATTAAATTTGATAAATCAGATGCAAAATCTATGGCATTTCCAACATTTTCTTTAAATTCCTTGCTTAACCAGACACTTTTTAAGGAATGCACACCACTGGCATATTCTTCAAAAATTTGTTTGATAATTGGTGCACGTTCAGGATCTAGGATAAGAGTTGATTTTCTTCTTTCATCTTTGACATTTAAATAACCAATAGGGGCCAGACATTGCCATAATCCGGCTTCACGATTGTATTTTTGACTGCGTTTAACATTCTTGTTCATAGAAGTTAAATAGGTGCCATCAGGTTGTAATGTTCCCGGATGACAAGAGACCATACCTCCCATTCCGGCAGATTTCATTAAGATAGATCCGCAAGGCTCGTCCCATTTTGCCCTGCGCCAGGAACTGCGATAAAATTCCGCATCCGAACCATTTTCATTTACAGGTTTCCAAGGATCCGGATTTAGAAAAGCGGAACAACCTGTTGGTGTATGTTTCATAACGTCCGTATAACGTTTGTCCCAATATGGCGCATAATGATATGGAATGTCGCTGATTTCTCCGGCTTCTAATGGCGGAAGGTGACTAATCGCATCACGCACCGTCTTTTTAACTGTTTCCTTTTCCGGTAATTTCCAAAACTTTTCTTTCAAGGTTTACATACCTGATATATGATAAAAGATTATCCCGAAGGGTTGGCTGGATTCAAACCAAATTAAGTTATTGAAAAATAAAGGAACTTGAGGATAAAAGTTCGGATGAGGTTGAAAAACAGGCCCTGTTGGAAAAGCAACATTCGAACTCAAAATTATTATTAAAAAAAACAAGGACTTAAACCGAAATTTAAGTCCTTTGCACGTGGTGGCTGACTAAAGTTTATAACCTTAGGAAAAAATACGAGCAGGAATTAGCTGAAATGTATCTGATTATTGAGAGCATGGACGATGATTTAAAACAGATGATAACAGAGGTAAAAGATTAAATTTCACTATTTTTATTTATATAATCAATAGCTAAATTTCTGACGGTTTGTATTCTGTGGCTGGGGCGAGTTTGCGAATCTCTGATTAAAAATTTATATTTTTTAAGGAATTGGAAATAATGTAACTGTTATTATTATCTTAAATTAAGTTTTGAGATGAGGTCACAATGTCTGAACAAACTATACAAAATAATTTGTATTCAATACCAGTTACTATCCTAGATAAATATACATGTTTAAGCCTAGGAGCTACAACTATAAAGGATTTAATCAAGGCAAAAGAATTAAAAGATATTAAAGTGTCAAAGAATCTAGGTAGAAGGCCTGATGTCTTAATAGTGAATAAAAATAAAGAAGTTGTTGTTTTTATTGAATTTAAGAAGCCTGAAGAGTTTAATACTGATACTAAAAAAAAGAAAGCAATTTCTCAAGAAATAGATGTAGCAAAAGAGATAGGAGCTAAAATATATGTAGTTTCCGATGGAGATACATTTTTATGGCTCAATCCAATAACTAAAAATTTCATAGTGGATGACAAAGGCAATAAAATTAAAAGAGAAATAAAACCGAAATCAGAAGCAAAGAAATTGGCTGATTTTATAGATTTAGTATCGCTATCTGTGACAAAAGATAATGATAAAATTTTAAAATTAGAGGATATTGATCCTACAGATTTGGCAAAGAAAATTGCGGGTATTTTAAAACGTATGACTTTTGCTTCAGCCAAAATGTCCTTGTATACTTTTGTGGAAGTTTTTTTATTCAAGTATCTTAGTGATATTAATGTATTACAAGGAGATAATTCTTTTTCAAGAGTTTATAGTCTTTATAATGAGGATAAATCTATCAGAAAGACAGATGCTGATATTTTAGGAGCTTATTTAGAAGGACCGAGGGCTCAAATGAAATTATTATTTCCAGAAGGAAAAGATGGAACAACTATTGTAAATGGACAGATCTTTCACGTAAAAAAGGGATTGGATGGACATTATATAGAAGAGGATTCTCATGCTTTATGTTTTAAAAGTATAATGGATGAATTTGCAAAGTATGAAAAACAAAATGGAAAATTAATAAATATCAGCAAAGATTTTAAATCAAAGTTGTTTGAAACTTTTATGAAAAATAGTGAAGATAAATCAGATATGGGGCAGTTTTTTACGCCATTAAAAATAGTTAAAGAAATGGTAGATATGGTAACAGTTACTAATGGAATGAAAATATGCGATCCTGCTTCTGGGGTTGGAAAATTTTTGCTTGAAGCGGCAGCGAATGTTTCGTTTGAAATTAAAAATGGAAAACTTGCATCCGGAGTAACTCTTTGTGGCCTTGAAAAACAAATGTCTGGTCGAGATGATATAACAACAATATTAGCAAAAGCTAATATGTTGATATATTTTTCCAAACTGTTCAAAGATAATAATGATGTAAAAGCAATTCAATATTTATCTGAAAATTTATTAAATAAAACTTTTTATTCAAGTAAAAAAGCTCTTGGTACATTGGAAAATTTAAAAGAAAATGAATATGATTTGATATTAGCAAATCCTCCATATTATCAAGATGCAACTATATCTAAACTAGCTTCTGATACAGGTTTTTATAAATCTAAAGGTAATGGTGTTGAGGCATTATTTTTAGAATGGATTGTTCGGTCTTTGAAATATGGAGGAACAGCTAATGTTGTTCTTCCTGATGGAATTTTTACCAATTTAGGAAATACAAATTTAAAACAACTTATTATTGATACATGTTATATAGAAAGTATTATTTCTTTACCTGTTGGAAGCTTTTTTAATACACCTAAAAAGACATATATCTTAACGCTTCACAAAAAATCAGAAGAAGATATTAATGACAATAAAAAACAAGATTATAAAGTATTTACATATATTTGTAAAAGCATAGGAGAAGAATTAAACGTAAATAGGTTTGATACTCCTGATGATAATGATTTGCATAACGCTGTTGTGAAATACAATTCATATAAAAATATTCAGAATAAAAATGATATTCAAGAACCTTTTAAAGGTTGGTTTGATGCGGATGGTAAGATGAAATTATTGTCTATTGACAATTTTTCCGCCTCTGAAAATTGGAATATTGATAATTTTTGGAGTGATGAGGAAAAAATCTCTCTTGGTTTCAAAGAAGCAGATAACCAAATGACTTTGGACGAATTTAAATCTTTTTGTAATGAACTTGTAAATGATATAACAAATTACAAGGAGGCTATTGAATGTCTGATGTAATTTACAAAGAGGAAAAATTATCTAATTTATTTGAATGTAAAAGTGGTAATTCAAAATACACAAAAGGTTATTGTAATGCTCATTCTGGAGAATATGAGGTTTATACAGGATCAACACTCCAGAAATTTGCAAGCTTAAACACATATGATTATGATGAGCCCAATTTATCATTTACTACTGATGGTGAATATGCGGGAACCTTAAAAGTGCTTAGAGGAAAGTATAATGTTGGTGGTCATAGAAAAATTCTTGTAAGAAAGGATGAATATCTTGATTTAGATTATTTTTCAATTATTTTGCAATCAAAATTTTATGAAAAGGTTAAAAAGGGAGATGTTCCATCGGTTAACTGGAATCAATCATTATCTAATATAATTATCAAAGTTCCTGTCACTGAAAATGGGCAATATGACATGGAAAGACAAAAAGAAATAGCTCTAAAATACAAAGAAATTGAAAAACAGAAGTTAATACTTTTAAAAAAAATTGAATATTTAAATACGGTGAAAGTAAAAATTGAAAAAGAAAAAGTAAAATATTCTTTTGAAAAATTAAATAATATGGTTATTCATAAAAATGGAAAATCTGAATATACAAAAGAATATTGCAAGAAAAATAGTGGAAATATACCAGTATATTCCGGAAATAATAATAGCCCATTAGCATACATGAATAAAGCAGATTATTCTGGAGAATATCTTACATATTCTAAAAATGGATGTGCTGGTTACATAAAAATACTAAATGGTTATTTTTCTATTAATGGAGATAGAAGTGTCATAATTTTAAATAAAAAATATTCTAGTTTAAATCTCCTATATCTAAAATACTATTTAGAACCTATATTCAGAGCGAATATTAAGGGGCGGATAGGAGTTAATGGAAAAAATGAATATACAAAATTAAATAGCACAATGATTAAGAAATTAAATATAGAAGTTCCTATTCCTATAAAGGAAAACGGAATTTATGACATTGAAAAACAAAAAGAAATTGCCCAAAAAATAGCAGTCATAGAATCTATAAAACAAGATTTATACGAAAAAGTTATATCGCTTATAAACATCCGCGTCTTTTAACAAAAAAGTGCATTTCGCTAAATGATATAAGAATAAATTATGTATTTGAGGAACAAGAAGTTGGTATTTGAGATAATTGCATATTAAATAGACAATAAAACGCCTAAAATGATTAAGTGATTGATTTTTAATGATTGTTGTAAAAGATAGTCCGGAGATGATTCATATTTAAGCCTATAATGATATAAATTTTCGGATTTGGTTAAGTTATTGACTTATAAAAAGAAAAATAAATGTAAAAACAAATTGTTAGTTAAAAATTGGCTAACCAAACTGTAAGACCTTAGGAAAAAATATGAGCAGGAATTAGCTGAAATGTATCTGATTATTGAGAGTATGGACGATGATTTAAGACAGATGATAATGGCTAAAAAAGACTGATTTTCAATATTTTTATTATATAAACCATAGTAAAGGAAAATAAAAATGATTGAAGATTATTACATCTGCTTAGATGCCACCGCCTTGTATTTTGCACATAAATATTTAGCCGACAAAACATGTCGTGTAATGCGTTGCTATACAGGCCGAGAAGTTGAGCTTGTTGTCAGAACTATGGACGCTAATAAAAGCAAGAATTTTTACACACTTCGCACTATGCAAAATAAAATGCTAAAGGCTAAAATCAAAAACCTTGAGGTCTTGGGAGCTGTTTTTGAAAGGGCTGATATGAAAGAATAACGTATTTTAATGTTGATTTAATATTTAAATAATATTATTTTAATGTTGAAATAATGTTAAGGAATTTATCATGGCTTTCAGTCCTAAATATACAGTAACGGCTCAAATGCTTGCAAATCTGGCAAAAATTGAAGTTATTAAGCAGCAGTTTGAAAATCAGCCTATATCGCCGCAGCTTTTATTATCATTACGAGAAAGTGCCAAAGTTGCAACAATTCATTATTCAACGCAGATTGAAGGAAATCGTCTGACTGGAAAAGAAGTTGCCGAAGTTCTGAAAGGGCGGAAATTACCGCAGAGAGAAAAAGACGAGCAGGAAGTCAAAGCTTATTATAAGGCATGGAATGCCATGGAAGAAGCTGTTGTCGCCAATCGTGCTTTTGATGAGAAATTGATTGCCAATATTCACAGTTTGGTAGAAGCTAGCAAAAGCATAATTCCTTATCGGGATAATCAGAATGCGATTTATGACAGCGAGACAGGTGCAAAAATTTATCTGCCGCCGGAAGCTAAAGATGTGCCTGAGATGATGCAGGATTTCTGCCAATGGGTGCAAAATGCCGGAAAATTACCGGTGCCGTTAGTAGCGGGAAACGTGCATTATCAGTTTGTGACAATACACCCTTATTATGACGGGAACGGACGAACCGCCAGACTTTTGACCAGTTTCATCATGCGTAAAGGCGGTTACGGGCTAAAAGGTATTTACTCATTGGAAGAATATTATGCCAAGGATTTAATCCGCTATTATGATGCTTTGCAGACACATCCGCATCATAATTATTATTACGGGCGGCATGAGGCTGATATAACTTCTTGGCTGGAGTATTTTATTGCCGGTGTTGCGGATGCTTTTGACAAGGTCAATGAACATGCCAAAGATGAAAAAACAAAAGGATTTGCGGCAGATAAAAGCCCCTTGCTGCGTGAGCTTGATATAAAACAGCGGAAAGTTTTGGAACTGTTTGCAGAATTTAAGGAAGTCAATAGTATGCAGATTGCAGAAATTTTGGGAGTTTCTGCCCAGTCTGCCAGATTTTTGCTTCGTCAGTGGATTGCTGAAGGTTTTCTGCAATATGCCAATGAATCAAAAAAAGCGAGAACTTATAGACTGGCGGAAAGGTTTGAAGGATTAATTTAGATATGGATTTTGAAGCTTAGTTCAATGCGATTGAAGCAAAGGAAGCTTTCTAGTGTTGGATGTGGTTGTTGTTAAAATAGTTACATTAGTGTTTTACTTTTTTACTATTCGTGGTACTATGTTCTTGATTACAATTTAATTGAGATATAGAGATGTATTACTTAAAAAGAATTTATAAACTTATTTTTTCATTATCCATATTAGTAATTTTATCGTTATTGTTTGCACAGCAGTATTCTGATGGATGTTCTAATGTTTTGTCTGTACATTTATTTGATTTTTTTGGTGTCGTTTATACTCAAGGTCTACTGGAATTTATGAAAAATTTTAATTGGGCTTTTTTAGTTTTATTATTATTTGTACTTCCACGATGTACTGATACAATAAGAGTTATAATCGAATTACTTGGGGAACATTTGGTAAAATATGGAGCAGCAATTAATCCTCATAATAAAATAGAGCCTACAATACAGACAGAACAAGAGAAAAAGGAATTTAATAAAGAAAAAAACTTAGAGATAAGAGAAGCTGTTGAAGCTGAGGATGATGGTGAGATTCGTAGAAAAGAATACAAAGCTAGAATACGTAAAAGAGGAGAATTATATCGCTTTGCTGTAGATAATATCAATAAACAAAATATCGAAAATTTTACATTGAATAGTAAAATAGATGTAACGAGTGACCCTGTGGTTTCATTTGAAAAGTTATTATTTGATTTTTCTTATCGCTATATGGGGCGAGGTAGAGCAAGAAGATATATAAATTCATTAGTTGTTACAGGAACAGCATTTTCCCGTATGGAAAAATTTTACAAATATATAAGAATTATGAATGATATTAATAATTCAAGACGTAATCAATATTTTGCAGTTGAGATTATATTTTTAAATATTAATGAAAATAGTCGAAAAAATAATTTTTATGATGATATCAAAAGTATTTTTCAAAAAGCTATAAATAATGGTATTTTGGCTATAAAAGAATATGGAATAGATCAAAAAGAGCAATTTAAACTAGTACGTCAAGAAGGATGGATTTTGGAAATTAATGATGATGAATAATTTTTTCAAACCATCTCCACAATTTTCTTCTGCGCGTCGGTGTTGTATTCAGTATAGCGTTGAGTGGTGGAAAGGGTGGAATGTCCTGCCAGCATACGGATGTCGTTTAAGGTTTCGCCAGCAAGGCTGATGTTTTTTGCGGCGGTGGTGATGAAAGTCCTGCGGCCGCTATGCGAGGAACAGCCCTCAAAGCCAATGTCCTTATACAAATTATAGAAGAAGTTGACGATTGCCTGCGGACTGGTTTTGTTGTCGCGTTCTGTCGTGATGATTCGATACGTCAATGCAAAATGCTCGTTCTTCTTCTGTTCAGCCAACAATTCCGTCAGTAAAACCGCCAAATCTTTGTGCATGGGAATTGTCCGGCCGGATTGTTTGCCCTTAGATGCTTTATTAATAAGATTGATTTCGTGACTTAGTTGCCCTTCCGAGTCGCAAACCATCAGCCAAGTCAAATTCGCAATTTCTTTGGCTCGTAGTCCTGCCTTATAACTCAGCATAAAGATAATTTTATTGCGGAGCGGGTATCTTGTCCGTTCCAAGTAACCCAACGTCAGCTCTTGCTGCTTGGTCGTTAGGATTTTTGCCTGCTTATTGAGTGCCATTTTTCGCCTTAAACTTATTATGTTATTGAATCTACATTATAAATTATAATGAGTATAAAATAAAAGTCTAGGCTCAAAGTCTTGTAACGCTTGAAAAATAAGGACTCATTATAAAATTTAAATTATATAATGGGTTTTAGCCGCCACATACTTTGCAAGGTCTGGCACCTTGTGATTTTGCCTTGTATTTGGTGGTTTTTATACAATTCTTGGTACAGCGTTTTGCCCATTTGCAAGTTGGGCTGTGATAAATATAGGTTTTGACATTCATAATTACGGTTGGACTGTCAGACGCTAAAACAGGTGCGGATAAAAGTAGGAATATTAATAAGCATAGAGTTTTCTTTATTTTTCATCCTTTAGCTGTACAATACACACTTTTATCATATGTTTAAGCCCTTTATAAAGCAACTATATCGGCTTATTTATAAAAATTCCAGAGGGTTTTTGACTTTTAGCTTGATTGTATTCAAAAGGCTTTATAATATAAATCCGAGCAGCTAACTGCTTAGGGCGTCAGAAACCCTTGAAAATACTAACAGTCGTGTGCACACGACTTAAAAATTGTGCCGACTTCTTGTCTATGGACGGATGTCGGTGAATAAGGCTCAGCCAAATAAGCCGAGCCGTCTGTTAGTATACGGTTTCTGAACATCCGCCCGCCTTTTCTTAAAGAGCGGGTTTTGTTTTAACTAGTTAACAAGGATGTTTAATCGTATGAAAAAAACTTTATTAATGACAACGGCATTGGTGGCACTTGCAGTGTCCGGCAATGCTTATGCAGACGTAACTATTAATTCAGATACGGTTTTGGAAGATCACTATACTGATAATGTCATCATTTCTGGTGGAAACAATACCATTAATCAGGATGTTTCTGTTGACAGCTATCTTAATTATGATGCTGGAAAAAATATTACCGTTAATGGCGGTACAACCACAATGGAAGGAAAATCGCTGAACGCATGGGCAGGCAGTATTACCATGACGGACGGAACTCTAAACTTGAACAACGGCGACGATGACTCATCTTCCACTCTTTGGGCTGCCAAAGATATTAATATTAGTGGTGGCATCATCAATATGAATGGCGATGATACCGGAATAGATACTTTTTATGACTTAACTGATGAAACCGGAGCACCGATTGAAAAACCTCAAGCTGCAGGAAACATTAACATAACGGGAGGAACAATAAATGTTAATGGACATTCTGCATCACTAGGCTCTGAAGGTGAAATCAAAATCGCTAATGGGGCGGTAATTAATATTGCTTCCGGTTCAACATTATCAGCTTACAACTCTTTCGGTATGGGCGATGATGACACAAAAGGAAAAGCAACTTTGAAGCTTTCCGGTAATGATACCAAAATCAATTTGGGTGGCAAGCTGGTTGCTAATATTGGTGGAAATGATGAAGGCAAAATTCATTTTCAAAATTCCGGAGCCAATATTGACGGTGATGTTGAAGCCGTCAGCCTGATTTTTGAAGACAGCCACTCTTTAAATAATGCAATCAGCGGTGATATTGGTGCCTTGGATATTTTAGCCATCAATAAAGGAACATTAACTTTTGACAAAGAGCCGACTGATACAATTACGACAGTTCAGGTTGGCAATGGCGCAACTTTAGATATCGGCGATAAAACCTTGCATTCTACCGGAGATAAAGCAGATGGCGAAGGTGTTTTCTTCGCTGACAATTCAACTTTGGCCTTTACGGTAACTGACAAAGATACTTATGGCAAAATCAAATCCAACTACATCAAAATCAGCGAAAACGGCACAAATTTGAACATGACCCTAAACGGCGCTGCTTTGGCTAAAGGCGAAACGGCTACTTTTAAATTATTTAATGGTGCTGATTCTGCTGAGGCAGAAGTTGACGGAAAATTTGCCAACCTGAGCCAAAATTCCCGTTACGAATTTAAAGACAATGGTGACGGAACATTTGAAGTTACGTCTGTCGGCTCGGCCACAGATGCCGTTGTTGATGCTGGTGGTTCTGCCAATAATGCCGGAACAGCCGAGGCTTGGGACAGCGTTAGTGCTTCAACCAGCTCTCCGGTTGCTGCCGCTGTTACAGAAAAACTGGCACAGCTTTCTAACAGTACAAATGCCGCCGAGCAGAAAGCCTATGTTGATGCTTTGACAGCAGTTGCTCCCGAGGTTGCACCAATGGTTCAGAAAACCCAAACCGAAACAGCCAATCAGGTCTTTGGTGCCGTCAGCACTCGTCTGACTGGCGGGGTAAATTTAACCCCCGGGGTGAGGAAACAATCGCCG
>OGOQ01000178.1_pt1 | contig 73026 bp, 64 predicted proteins | sample 1552691 | NCBI WGS metagenome assembly OGOQ01 (sample SAMEA2580209, study PRJEB22360) | human gut metagenome | biome: human gut; feature: human-associated habitat; material: faeces | place: Denmark | collected 2008/2010
AGCACCTCCTTGCCAAGGAGGGGGTCGCGAGTTCGAATCTCGTTTTCCGCTCCATAGGGGCATAGTTCAATGGTAGAGCAACGGTCTCCAAAACCGTCGATCTGGGTTCGAGTCCTAGTGCCCCTGCCATAGCAAGCGTAGCCTGAGAGTTCAGCTCTCAGGCTTTTTTCATGTCTGCGTTTAGCAAGATACTACTTTATTAGCAAATAGTTTATGCAAGGCTTTGTCGCTAATCCCTTTACCTTGCATCTTACAAGCTTTTCTGTAACTTTCAAGACAATTTTATTGACAGTGTGACGGAAAAAGCATATAATAAAATAGTTTAGTAATACTGTGAAAGGATGCACTTGACAAGCATCCTTTTTCTTGTCTTTTATGAAGGAGAGAAAAGGAATAATGATTAGAAACGATATTCGTAATATAGCAATTATTGCCCACGTTGACCATGGCAAGACTACCTTGGTTGATGCTATGCTGAAGCAAAGCGGCGTTTTCCGTGCTAACGAGCGCGTTGAAGAACGTGTTATGGACTCCAATGCTCTGGAGCGTGAACGTGGTATCACCATTCTGTCTAAAAACACCGCTGTTATGCACAACGGCGTAAAAATCAACATTCTGGACACCCCGGGCCATGCTGACTTCGGCGGCGAGGTTGAACGCGTACTGACCATGGTTGATGGCGTACTGCTGCTGGTTGATGCTTATGAAGGCCCGATGCCGCAGACCAAATACGTACTGCGTAAAGCATTGGAACAGCACCTGAAACCGATTGTTGTAATCAACAAGATTGACCGCCCTGACCAACGTGTTGATGAAGTTATTGACGAAGTTCTGGATCTGTTCATTGAGCTGGATGCAGATGAAGATCAGCTGGAGTTCCCGGTTGTTCTGGCTTCCGCCCGTAACGGTATTGCCAAACTGTCCATGGACGAGGAAAGCAATTCTCTGGAACCTTTGTTCAAAGTAATTCTAGAAAACATTCCTGCTCCGGATGTTGACGTTAATGCACCGCTGCAGATGCTGGTTAACACCCTGGACTATGATGATTATGTAGGCCGTATCGTTGTAGGCCGTGTAGTTCGCGGCACCATCCACAACGGCGAAAACATCATTCTGATGGACGAAGCAGGCAACCGTAACGGCAAAATCGGCCGTCTGTACACCTACCAGGGCCTGAAGCGTGTAGAAGTGCCTGAGGTTGAAGCAGGTGATATCGTTGCTCTGATCGGTCTGCAGGACGCTAACATCGGCGATACTATCGCTGACAGCGAAAATCCGGAAGCTCTGAAGGGCATCAAGATTGACGAACCTACCCTGTCTATGATTTTCTACGTTAACAACAGTCCGTTTGCCGGCCGTGAAGGTGAATTTGTTACCAGCCGTCATCTGCGTGACCGTCTGTTCAAAGAGGTTAAGACCAACGTTTCCATGCGTGTTACCGAGACCGACAGCCCAGATGCTTATGAGGTTGCCGGCCGTGGCGAGCTGCATCTGTCCATTTTGATTGAAACCATGCGTCGTGAAGGCTTTGAGCTGCAGGTTGGTAAACCTAAGGTTATTATGCACCGCGATGAAAACGGCAAGCTGATGGAGCCTATGGAAGCATTGACTATCGATGTACCGCAGGACTTCATGGGCGCTGTTATGGAAGGCCTGGGCCTGCGTAAGGCTGAGCTGCAGAACATGACCGAAATGGCAGGCTATCTGCGTATGGAATTCAAGATTCCTGCTCGCGGTCTGATCGGCTTCCGTAACCAGTTCCTCACCGATACCAAAGGTAACGGCGTTATGAACCATGTATTTGCCGGTTATGAAGAATATAAGGGTGAAATCCCCGGCCGTACCCGTGGTAGCCTGGTTGCTTTTGAAACCGGCGAAACCACTTCCTATGGTATCGGCAACGCTCAGGAGCGTGGCACCATGTTCGTTGTTCCTGCTGAAAAGATTTACGAAGGCCAGCTGGTTGGCGAAAACAGCCGTGAGGACGACATGGATGTTAACCCCTGCAAGAAGAAGCATGTCAGCAACATGCGTGCTTCCGGCAGTGACGACGCTATCCGTCTGATTCCGCCTCAGACCTTCTCTCTGGAGCAGGCTCTGGAGCACATCAATGACGATGAGCTGGTTGAGGTTACTCCGAAGAGCATCCGTATGCGTAAGAAGGTTCTGGACCGTCTGGAGCGTGGCAAGCTGCGTGGCCGTATGAAGAATGTTCAGGCATAATTTTTGACAATTAGTTAAAAATCTGCTACAATTAATATTACTAAGCAGGACTTTTGCCTATAGGCAGCGAATAATAGTCTAAATAACTGTTTTGGTTTGGAGGCTGATGGCCATGGGTTTAAAAAATACAGCAATGAAATTCTTTTGGTCAGATGAAATGGAAGAGCAGCAGGAGGTATATGCCCGTCCGCGTCTGCTGAAATCCGGTCATTTGAATATTATGGTGCGTACGCCGAAATCCTTTGCGGATGTGCGTGAGTATGCAGATTCTCTGATGAACGGCAGCGCCATTATGGTATGCTTTGATGCAGTTGACGAAGCGCTCAGATATCGCATTTTTGATTATCTGAACGGAGTAAGCTACATAGTAAATGCCGATGTGAAAAAAATTAACGATGATTTGCTGCTTTATGCACCTGAACAGGTACAGGTTAATAAGGAAGAGACAAGAGCTTCTTCCAGTGTACGTTCCTGGCTTAGTAAATAAAAATTAAAAAGTTAGCCGTTGCTTGTCGCCTTGCGGGGTGGCCGGCAACGGTTTTTTGCATATGGCTATAGCCTGGCAATATTTGCAAATAATAGGCTGGTGTGCTAAAATTATAAGAAATTTATTAATTCCACAGGTAATGCTGAACAGGAAAGAAGAGGTATATATGAGCGAAATGAAAATGAAGAAGAATGGTAAAAAATTAGGTGTTGTCGGCGGCCTTGGCCCTGCAGCAGCTGCAGAGTTTCTGCGTCAGTTCACTATGAGATGCCCGGCAAGCTGCGACCAGGAGCATCCTGTTGTATATATGATCGGTGACTGCGATATCCCGGACCGCGGCACAGCAATTTTCGGTAAGGGGGAATCCCCGCTGCCGAAGCTGAAGGCTGATTTGCTGCAGCTGTGCGATATGGGCGCAGATGTACTTGCTGTTCCCTGCAATACTGCACATTTCTTTATCGACCAGTTTGCTGATGAATTGCCGGTACCGCTGCTGCATATCGTTGACGAAACCGTTAAGGCTGCTAAAGAGCTTTCTCCGGAAAAGGGTGCCTGGATGCTGTCCACCAAAGGCACACGTGCTTGCGGACTGTATCAGAAATATGCCGAAAAGCGCGGACTGACTCTGTACATTCCGAATGAGGAGCAGAGCGATAAATCTCAGGAGGTTATCAACTGCGTTAAAGCTAATCAGCTGGCAAAGGCCGGCGCTATTATGAAAGAGCTGGTAGAGGAGCTGTGGGCTGAGCGTGATATTCCTGTAATGACCGCCTGCACCGAGCTGCCGCTTGGCTATGATGCATCCGGACTGCCGCAGGAGCGCAGCGTTTCCAGCATCGGTGCGCTGGCAGATGCCTGCGTGCGTGCGCTTTATGAAGAAGTAAAATAATATCTGAGTACTGCAACCACCTTGGCTTGAGGCTGAGGTGGTTTTTATTTTACTGCGTTTATCCTAGCAGTGTGCTATAATATAAACATACTATCGATATCAACAGCTTTAGAAGCTTCGTTCATGATTTAACAGAGGTAAAAAATATGCAAGAATTTTTAATTGTAAAGGGTGCGCGACAGCACAACCTGAAAAATATAACAGTAGAAATACCACGCAATAAAATGGTAGTTATCACAGGCCTCAGCGGCAGCGGCAAAAGCAGCCTGGCCTTTGATACAATTTACGCCGAAGGCCAGCGCCGCTATGTGGAATCACTTTCGGCCTACGCCCGCCAGTTTTTGGGACAGATGGACAAGCCTGATGTGGACTACATCGAAGGGCTGAGCCCGGCAATATCCATCGACCAAAAGACCACGAGCCGCAATCCGCGTTCTACTGTAGGTACGGTCACGGAAATTTACGATTACCTGCGTCTTTTGTTCGCACGCGCCGGTGAACCGCACTGCCCTAAATGCGGCAAGCTCATCGAGCAGCAGAGCGTGCAGCAGATTGTCGACCAGGTGCTGGAGCTGCCGCAGGGAAGCCGCTTTATGGTGCTGGCACCGCTGGTGCGGGGGCGCAAGGGTGAGCATATGCGTGTGCTCGACGATATGCGGCGTGCAGGCTATGTGCGTATGTTTATCGACGGCGAGGTGCGCACGCTGGATGAGGATATCCGTCTGGAGAAAAATAAGAAGCACAGCCTTTCTGTAGTCATCGACCGTTTGGCAGTGCGTGAAGGCATCAGGCAGCGTTTGACGGATTCCGTGGAAACGGCGCTGAAGCTGGCAGACGGCTTTGCGGAGGTGGCAACGCTGGGAGAAGCAACGGAAACACAGCTTTTCAGCGAGCATTTTGCCTGCAATGACTGCGGCATCAGCCTGCCGGCGATTGAACCGCGCCTGTTTTCCTTCAACAATCCCTTCGGTGCCTGCCCGGACTGCACCGGCCTTGGTATGCATATGGAGTTTGACAAGGCTTTGATAGTTCCTGACGCCGACAAAAGCTTTGCTGACAGATGCATTGCCTGCTTCAGCAACAATCTGAATTCTTATTTTATGAAGCAGCTGGGCGCAGTGCTTGCTGCCAATGGCTATAGCTACGACACCAAATGGAATGAGCTGACGCCCGAGATGCAGCAGCTTTTGTGGGACGGTGCTGGCGAGAGCAAGTTTAAGTTCCTGTATGAAAATCTGCAGGGCGAGGTTAAGGAGCACAACACAACCTTTGACGGTATTTTGAACGTGCTGCGCCGTCGTTACCGTGAAGCCTTCAGCGATGCTATGCGTCAGGATTTGGAGGAGTTTATGACGAGCACTCCCTGCGCTGCCTGCCATGGCAGCCGCTTGAAGCCGGAGGCTCTGTCGATTCTTATCGGTGGTAAAAATATCTGCGAGGTTACGGCGCTGACGGTGCGCGACTGCCTGCAGTTCTTTAAAAAGCTTGTGCTGACGCCGAAGCAGCAAATAATTGCGCATCAGGTGCTGAAGGAGATTATGGCGCGTTTGCAGTTCCTCAATGATGTCGGCCTTGATTACCTGACGCTCGACAGAAGCGCCGGTACGCTGAGCGGCGGCGAAGCGCAGCGCATCCGTCTGGCAACGCAGATAGGCAGCGGCCTGACAGGCGTACTGTATATTCTGGACGAACCTAGCATCGGCCTGCACCAGCGCGATAACGGTAAGCTGCTGGAAACACTCAAGCATTTGCGTGATTTGGGCAATACGCTGATTGTTGTCGAGCATGATGAGGAAACGATGTATGCTGCCGACCAGATTATCGACATCGGTCCGGGAGCAGGCGAGCATGGCGGTGAAGTGGTGGCACAGGGTACGGTGGAAGAAATTAAGCAGGTGCCTGCATCCGTTACCGGTACCTATCTTAGCGGCCGCAAATTTATCCCGGTTCCTAAGCATCGCCGTGAGTGCGATGGCAGGATGCTGACGATTCACGGTGCCCGCGCCAACAATCTCAAAAATATTGATGTCAGCATTCCGCTCGGAGTCTTTACCGTGGTAACAGGCGTGAGCGGCAGCGGCAAATCCACATTGATAAATGATATTCTCTATAACTCCCTGGCTGCCAAGCTCAACGGTGCACGCTTGCGTGCTTCCGAGCATGACAGCATCGAGGGCATAGAATATACGGATAAGGTAATCAACATCGACCAGTCCCCAATCGGACGCACACCGCGCTCCAATCCCGCAACCTATACCGGCGTTTTTGATTTTATCCGTGAGCTCTTCAGCCAGACCAACGAGGCCAAGCTGCGAGGCTATAAGGCAGGACGCTTCAGCTTTAACGTAAAGGGAGGACGCTGCGAGGCCTGCAAGGGCGATGGCATGAATAAGATAGAAATGAACTTCCTGCCGGACGTTTACGTTCCCTGCGAGGTCTGCCACGGTGCACGCTACAACCGCGATACGCTGGAGGTGCATTACAAGGGCAAATCCATCGCTGAGGTTCTTGATATGACGGTGAGCGAGGCCTGCGAGTTCTTCAAGAATCAGCCGCGCATTTACCGCAAGCTGGCAGTGCTGGAGGATGTAGGCCTTGGCTACATTCATCTGGGACAGGCAGCGACGACGCTGAGCGGCGGCGAAGCACAGCGCGTTAAGCTGGCAACGGAGCTTTCGCGCCGCAGTACGGGACGCACGGTGTATATTCTGGACGAGCCTACAACAGGCCTGCATATTGCGGACGTGCACAAGCTGCTGGATGTGCTGCAGCGTCTTGTAGAAGGCGGTGACAGCGTTATCGTCATCGAGCATAATCTGGACGTTATCAAGGTGGCGGATTACATTATCGACCTCGGTCCCGAGGGCGGCGACAAGGGCGGTACTCTGGTGGCCAGCGGTACGCCGGAGGAGGTTGCGAAGGTCAAAAAATCCTACACCGGACAGTACATCAAGCAGGAGCTGGCTAAGGCGAAAAAGAACGGGTGGTATGTATGACAGAATTAGCCGCAAGCTTTAGCGATAATATAAAAAATGCTCTGGCAGTGCTGCCGGAAAAGCCCGGCGTTTACCTGATGCACGATGCCTCCGGCAAGGTTATCTATGTCGGCAAGGCTGTTGTGCTGAAAAACCGCGTGCGCAGCTACTTCCGCAATCTGGCCAGCCATACGCCGAAGGTGAAGGCGATGGTGGCGAAAATAGCGGAGATTGAAACGATTGTAACCTCCAGTGAGGTAGAAGCGCTGATTCTGGAGTGCAACTTAATCAAAAAATATCGCCCGCGTTACAACATCAGCCTGAAGGACGATAAAACATATCCTTATCTTAAGGTTACCATGCAGGAGAATTTCCCACGTTTATATGTTACGCGCAGACAGCTGCGCGACGGCGCCCGTTATTACGGACCATATGCCGACGCCGGCGCCATGCATGCCACGGTAAAGCTGCTGCGCAGCATGTTCCCACTGCGCACCTGCCGCAAAATGAACGTAGACAGACCATGCCTGAACTACCATATCAAGCGTTGTCTTGCGCCCTGCGCCGGTTACATCAGCAAGGCGGATTATCACAAGATGATTAAATCCGTCTGCATGGTGCTGGACGGACGCACCACGGAGCTGGAGCGTGATTTGAAGCAGCAGATGCAGGAGGCAGCGGATAATTACGCCTTTGAGGAGGCTGCCCGGCTGCGCGACCAGCTGCAGGCTGTAGCACGTCTGAATGAGGCGCAGAAGGCTGTCACCAATAATGGCGGTGATATGGATATCTTCGGCCTGGGGCAGGATATGACGGGCCTGTGCGTGCAGTTGTTCTTCGTGCGCAAGGGCAAGCTCATCGGCAGAGATAACTTCTTTATGCCCGACGGCGGCGATACGCCGCAGGAGGTTATGACAGCCTTCGTCAAGCAGTATTATAACGAGGCAACCTTTATTCCCAAGGAAGTGGTGCTGCCGTATTTGCCCGAGGAGGAAGAAAAGCAGCTTATCGAAACATGGCTGGCGGATAGGGCGCAACGACGGGTGGAGCTGCTGCTGCCGCAGCGCGGCGTGAAAAAGGATTTGCTGAAGCTGGCAAATGAAAATGCCGTCAAGCTGCTGAATGAACGCCTGCGTAAGGGCAGTTTATCACTCAAAAATGACCTGCAGGCAGCCGAAGAGCTGCAGCAGGCCTTGGGCTTGGAGCATCCCTTAGAGCGCATGGACTGCTTTGATATCAGCCATACGCAGGGCAGCGAAACTGTTGCCTCCATGGTTGTGTTCCGCAACGGCACCAGCAGCAAGAAGGATTACCGCAGATATAAAATAGTTTCGGCAGAAGGCAAGCCTGATGATTTCAAATCCATGCAGGAGGTTGTCTACCGCCGTTACAGAGATTATGAGGACTTACCCAGTCTGGTGGTTATCGACGGCGGCAAGGGGCAGCTGAGCTCGGCGCTGGAGGTTATCCGCGGCCTGGGCCTTGACGATTTGCCGGTTGTAGGCCTGGCCAAGCGCGAGGAGGAAATCTTTAAGCCGCACCAAAGCGAAAGCATCATGCTGAACCGTGAAGGCGCTGCGTTGCACCTCATTCAGCGCATCCGCGATGAGGCGCACCGCTTTGCTATTACCTACCACCGCAAGCTGCGCGGTAAACGCAATCTTGTTTCCGTGCTCGACCATGTGGAGGGCATCGGCCCCAAGCGACGTCAGGAGCTGTGGAAGGCGTTCAAAACGCTGGACGCTATGCGGGCAGCCAGCGTTGAAGAGCTTGCTGCGGTAGAAGGCATGAACCATGCGGCGGCGCAGACGCTGTACGACTTCTTCCGCCTGGACTTGCCGGAAAAGCAGCAGGCACTGCAGTAAAAAGGTTCACAGCTATTTTGCAAAATATCCGCGCAAAAAATGCTATAATAATTATAGGTCAAAAATAATAATTATTATGTAGCTCGCGCTTAGCTTTTCTTAAAAGCGCAGGCTATGGCAAGAGGAGGACGAAGCTAATGGCAAAATGGGTATGTGATGTTTGTGGTTATGTGTATGATCCTGAGGTTGGCGATCCTGATAACGGCGTTGCAGCAGGCACTGCTTGGGAAGATGTACCGGAAGAGTGGGTTTGCCCTCTTTGCGGCGTAGGCAAAGACCAATTCTCTGAAATGTAAAATTGCATAGGATATAACAAACGAGGCTGGGACAAAACCAGCCTTGAACAGAAAAACCAGTGGAGGTTTACCGTCAGGTAAATTCCCACTGGTTTTTTAGTGCAAAAAATTAAAAAATACTTAACTCTAGCGATTCTTTAATTTGTGAAGTTGGTTTTCCTCAACCTCGTTGATGTTACTTATCAATTATAAAGATTTTTGTATTTCTCGTAGACAGAATGCAGAAGCTCCTTACTTTCCTCTTCAGAATAAACCATACTGCTTTCCGGCAGGTAAACCAGAAAATCATGGAATGCATGTACCAGGCTTAATTCCTGCAGATGGAAGATATACTGTCCTTTATTGGGACTGAAGTAATAAATAACAACCTTTTGCTCGCTCGGTGCGCAAATACAAATAGGCGAAGGCACGGAGAGCTTTCCGCTGCGCACAATCCTTGGCGTGAAGCTGCCGTCCTCTACACTGTTGATAATATTCTTTAAAAGCGCCAGGCGTTGCGGCGGCGTCAGGTAGGTGTACATAAAATCAGGGATTTCTGTTACGCGTCCTGTTTCCATAAAGAGCGTTAGGCCTTCAAGCGTAAAGGAAATGCTGTGAGAGCTATATTTTGAGCGGATTTTAGCAAAGTAATCGGCAATAACTCCCTGCATTTCTGGCGGGATAATGTCAGTGTTCAATCTATCCATGAGGATACTTTCCGGGCAGAAGCTGGGGAAGCAAGGCTGGTAGAAAAGCTCATGCACTTCTTCAGCGTTTATTTCCTCATCGCTGAGGAAGGTAGATTGCAAATATTCCTCCGGCGTAGGATGGAAGGTGTGGCAGATAGGATTGGCAACACTGAGGCTTTTTTGAAAGGTGTCACCGGTGAGTGCTACCATATCCTGCAAATTGCAAAGCACAGCCTTATCCTGTTCATAGGACACTGCCAGCACGAAATCACTGGTGATAATCTTGAACGGCAGCATGCTGGTGTTGTTGAACAGTGTATCAACATTATCATAAACATAGTAAGGATGGAAAACTTCACATTGGAATAAAATCGGCACAAGCTTTTGCAGGATATTCAGATTGTAGGTTGTGCCTTTATGTCCTTCGTTTTTATCAAAAACGATAATTGCTTCCACAAGCGTATTGTTGCGGTTAAAATCAATGGAAGTAAGACAATCAAAAATATATTGATATTCAGGCTGTACCATTAATTTGATGTGGCCTGATTTTTTATTGGCTTCAATCTCTAAAACAGCTTTTAAAATGCGATTGATATTGCCCTGACCGTTGATTATTTTCAGAGCTTCATTCATTTCAAGCATATCCTGCACACCTGTGGGAATCACAAGCTCGTCGGCAGAATTCATATCGTAAAAACTGGAGATGATTTTGCTGACATGCTCCCGACGGAAATAATTTTCCTCACCCATATGTGATATATGATAGGCACGCAGCAATTCTGCTGTTTCACTGGGGTTGAGCATCATGGCTTTGGCAATAGCAGTTACGTCTGCAACATTCGCAGGCATACGCTTACCAACCTTCATGTGCTGTATCATTGTTCTGTCTACACCACTAATTTTTGAGATAGTGTAAATTGTTGTGTTTTTAGTTTCTAGATACTTTTTGAGCGTATCTGCAAATAATGTCATAAGCAAAACCCTTCCTAAAAAAGTTCATCGTCAATATTTATATTATAGATGAATTTGTGACAATAATAAAGTCTTGAATATGTAAAAAGCCTGTCACAAAAGTTGTCACATGTGTCAGATGTATGGCAATTTGGTTAAAATTAAGAGTATAATGGAAATTTCATAATGATATATACGAGCATTGATAAGAGATACCCCTATATGGCGATGCTTTGCAAACTAATAGACAAGTACTTCGTAGAAACGCTATTGTGTAGTGGGGGGGGCAAAATGGGTATTAGAGGTATACATTGGAGGGAGAGATTTATAATGAGGTGGAAGGTTGTAACAGCTATGCTTTTGTTGGCATTGAATAATATTACCTATGCGCAGATTACTGATGTTTCCGGTGTCGGTGAAGACAGGGACAGTGCGCTGCGCGATGCCAAACGTAATGCAGTGGAGCAGGTTGTGGGTACATATATTAATTCCGAAACCTTGGTGAGTCAGGCTTCGGTGGTAAGCGATGAAATTTATGCTAAATCCGTTGGCTTCATTACGGATGTGCGTGTAATTGATGAAGGTAAAAGAAATGGCAGCTACTATGTTCATGCGAAGATTGATGTCAATACTAATCCAAATTCTGAGCTGATGAATCGCATTGAAATGATAAAAGCCTTGGGAGATCCGCGGATTGGTGTAGTGGTTTTCAAGAATGTAACAGTAAGTGACTATGGTTCACCGGAAAGAAGCTATGATGATATAACGGAAGAATCCGTAAATAGCAAGCTGTTAAGTATGGGTTTTTCTCATGTTATGGATGCTAATATAGTAGCTAAACTGAGAAAATCATCTTTGCTGAGCAGTCTTTATAATGGCGATACCAATTTACTCGGAGAAAATGGAAGTATTGGTGTAGATGTACTAGTGCTTGCACAAAGCAAAGTAGATGCAGCAAAAATAAATCTTACACAGCAGGACGGAACAACAGTAGATACGCAGCTTGTGCGTGGGAGTGCCGATATTACCGGTAAAGTTATAATGCTTGCTAGCGGTAACATACAGGGAACCTTTTCTGTACACGGTCAGGGAATAGATATTTCTGAAAATACAGCAAATAATAAAGCGTTAAAAAATGCTTCTGCCAATGTTGCTGCTGAAGTAGGAAAAATATTAAGAAAAAAAGCAGCGAAAGCCTTTGATGGTCTGCAGATAATTGCATCTGTAAATGATAATGAAAAACTGGCAGAGCTAGTTGCTGACTTAAAAAATCTTAAGGGTGTACAGGGAGTATATATGCGCGAATATCAGAATGGTAAAGCTGTTATTGATATTGAAAGCAATCAGCAGCTGCATATTTTGCTGAGAATGCTAAAGGAAAAGAGCCATTTGGGGTTATTTAATGAAGGTATAACAAATAATACGATGGAATTGATTGTATCTTAATGAGGTATTAGAAATGAATGTTAGAAAAGTTATTGGTATGGTGCTATTGAGTTTTAGTATTATGGCTAGTGTTAGTGCAAGCTATACAGATGCTTTAAAGCAGAAGTATGCAGATGGTAGCTTTTATATTGAATATCAGGTAACAAGACAAGATGCTAAAGGTGAAATTGCGAAGAACCAAAAACCCCGTATGTGGAGTGCTTCACAGAATCTTGATAAATTTATTTACGCACAAAAAGGTGATAACAAATATTATCAACGTAATGATTTCGGTACCCGAAAAGAAAAAACAGTTTCTTATGGCAGAAAATTGACTGTTGAAGAGTTGAATTCATATCGTGAAAGTGTTATAGCGAATGTGCAGATGTTTCCGTTGAGTTTTGGTTATTTTTATAATAGCAGTATTGTCGACATACAAAATGAAGATATCAATGTGATCAAAGATGGAAAAATCTATGCTTTAGATAGATATAATGCTTGTGGCTATTGGACAACTGCTGAAAAAATCAATGATAAGCCTAGATTGTCACAAATAATGTGCGTGAATATGATAATTCCGACGATATTTAATAGTATTTTGTTTCCAGCAGAGGAAACAGGGGCAGTTACGCTAATAAGTTCTGAACCCAAACATACTATGGGGCAAGATACGATTTGTGAAACTTATACTTATCAAAAAACAAATGAATATGGTTCGCCGATTGGTGAAACTTGGTACTATCAGTTATTTTACAAAGATGGGGCGTTAATCTGCTTTTCAGATGCTATAAGCAAACAATATTACGATCGCAACAAAGACAAGCATTTTGACTTTTTAAATAAGGTTAATACTTTACATAACTTAGAAGATGATAGCATTTTTAATGTGATTGATGATTATGCAATCGAGGAATTTGAGGTAGAGTAGATGGGTTGCTTATTGAAATATTTAATAGTTGCTGGGTGTTGTATACTAGCAAGTAATAATTGTAGTGCTCAACAGATTTCTATACAACATTATATTAATTTAATTAGCAGTGGCAATTATGAAATTGTGAGTAACGTGAGCTATAACAATCACAGCAATGAGAAGCAGGAAAGCTTGCGCAAAGAAGCTGTTTTGGCGCAGTTAGGTGATAAAAAATATATACATCTCTATGTTGAAAAGGCAGGTGAGAAAAAGCAAAACTATTATTTAATCAAACGCTATAACGAACCGCAAAAAGAGTATTACCATTATACGTTCAGTAAAAAACCAATAGATGTTGATAGTATAGGCTGGGAGAAAAGTACTATGGAGCGTTGGTTTGGACCGGGGCTGGTGTTTGAATCATATCGTAATGAAGTGCAGGGAATGCATGACGAAATATTCTCTATGCTGGGACCGATAACAGAAGCTACCGGAGAACTGAAACGGTATAAGGTTCAATATAAGCAAAGCGGCAAGTGGCAGAAAAATGGTATTGTATATGATTATGACGATTATGATTTGGTTGAGCCTATAGCCGGTGTTTTGCGTATGTGCTATGCAGATGGACAGCTTAAAATGTGCTTAAAGAATCAACATAAGCAGATGGTAAAAAATGATGGCTTTGGTGACTATCAATTCGATGAAGCTAAGGCAGTTGTTGTGGAATTTAAGCAGTTTGACAACAATGTAAATAGCAAGCGCTTTGATGTGAAGATGTAGTTGGTGATTTGGTAATGAAGATGAGTAAAACCTTACAAATTCTAGTACTGTGTATGAGCATTTCTTCAATGTGCTTCGCTAATGTTAGCATGGTAGTTTTATCATTTGATGATAATACACCATATAAAAGCTGGAAAACTGCTGAGGTTATGGAAGAGTTTTTGCTGTCCGATATAATGGATTTTCCTGAGATATATTTAGTAGAGCGCAGCACAGTAAAAGAAGCCATTATTGCAGAGCAAAGCTTGAATGGAAGCAATGCAGATAATATTGTTGGCTCAGATGATTTTGATGCTATCTATGATGGTGTTGCAGGACAAGCCTGTTTGCAAAGAATAGGAGACAAGGTTAATCCTGATAAAACAAAATATTTAGGAGAAGCACATCACGTCAAGTATTTACTGCATGGTTCAATAGATTACCTTGGCACAGGTGAAAGCAGCTTTATGTCACCTTTTCCGGCATATGATTTTTCCTACAAAGCTCCGTATCTTGATACTGTTGTCACTATTCGTCTGATTAAAGCTGATACCGGTGAGGTTATTTGGTTGACGCAACAAAGAGGGGCTTCTAAAGAAAGTTTATGGAAATACAAAGGTGTTGCCATCGGATCAGATGAGCTTAATAATCAGTTGTTTGTGGAAGCACTGGAAAAAATCAGTAAAAAAGTGATGAAACAGATGAGTGAGGATATGAAAAAAGGCGTTTTAAAATTTTAATTAGCAAAGGGGTAGATGTTTGTGAAGAAAATGATTTGTGGTGTATTAACGGCAAGCATGTTATTTAGCGCGAGTGCTATGCCGAAAGCCGAAGCTGGATTTGGTGGTTTTCTGGGTTCCGTTATTTCTTCGATTGCAACCAGTCAGGCGAAGTATCAGCAAGAGCATTATGTATATTCTTGGGCAAGGTCTGCTGATTTGCAGATAGGCAATGTTTATAAGGGCGAATTGCCGTCGGAAGTGTATAGACAAAAATTTTCGGTAAAGGGAACTTCATATCTGTATACTATTGAAAATAAAGACTTTGTAAATCCTGGTGGGACACATGTTTTTTCTTATCCAGTCAAAAATGAGCTGGAACATGTTACTGCTGCTTTTAATAATGGTGCAAGTTATTACCTTGAAACAAAAGGTAAAAAGAAGGTTTTACAAAAGACATTAGAAATTGATGGCTTTAAATATGAAAAAAATAAGCGTGTCAATGATGTCGCTGATGATAGCGGTCATGAGGAGTTTGGCATTAATGAATACAGTTATCTTTACAAAGATTCACTCCCTTATGTCAAGGACAAGGAAATGGGGAGAAAGCTTCCTGTAAGATGTAATTTAGTGAAGCTGCTAGGTAAAGAGTATATAGCAGAAGTATATAAGTATGGTGGCAGTGATAAGATTGAACATTGGTATTTTTTTGATGTGAATACAAAAGAACTAAAAATGATGGCGTTTAATTTTTACAATGATGAGCATGTATTAAAATTGAGCAGATTAAGAAATGTAATAGCATTTTCAACAGAGATTCCGGATATGTCGGTGTTTGAAATTCCTAAAAAATATAGGAAAGCTGATAAATGATTAGGAGATGTGTGATAGTGAGAAAAATTTTGATGCAAGTTGTTTTGTTGGTGAGCATGTTGATTAGTTCAACATGTTTTGCAGGATTGGGGAATTATCCGAATATAGCTATTATGCCGTTTAGTAATCATGCTTCGGTTTCTACTAATGCAGATTCAGGAGTACAAGGACAAATTTCTTTGACCGATGCTGGAGTAGCGTCGGATTATGTGCTTGATGCTTTGCTTGATAGTGATAGATTTTCTATTATCGAACGTGAACAGATGCAGGCAATTATGAGTGAACATCATTTGAATCTGACAGGAATGGTTGATCCAGCTACTGCGGTGCAAATTGGCAGATTAACGGGTGTTAAGTACATATTATATGGCAGTGTTGTTGGCTGTAGCTTGAAAGAAAAAACTATAGGTTATGATAACAATACGATTGGTGGTATTGGCAATAATCAGCATACAGTTATCGCAAATGTTGTTGCTCGTTTTATTGATGTTGAAACAGGCCGTATTGTTTTAGCTGCAAGAGGTAAAGGCGAATCGACTAGTACCTATAATGAAATAAAATGGAAACAGTTAAAAACTGGCATTGATTCTTATTATGATGCAGATGGAACTGATTCGTCTAGTAATAGAACTACTCATACTGTAAAGTTTGGCACAGAAAATGTAAGCCAAGAGCAAGTACATAATGCTATTGCTAAAGCTGCCGATGATTTAGTATATGGCAAGATGGGCATTTTGGCTAAGATGGATGGTACAGCAAGACGTAGAAGATAAGGAGTTGCGTGATTATGAAAAATAACAAAAAAATCTTAGCATTGTTAATGACTATGCTTATTAGCGGTTCTATGGAAGTATATGCTAGTGGGTTGAATATTACCACGGCAAATCCTAATGCTAATATATATAATGCACGTACCGGTGGTTATAATTATAACGCTAATGAAGCTAATGCATCAGCTAAGGTAGCTCAACCTAGAGAAGTTTTAAATGTTTTGATTGCTAACCCGATAAAAAGTCAGATACCTGTATATACATCACTGACTTCAGGAAAAATAGCAAGATATTTTAATGTCAATGAAGTTGGTTATTGTGAAAGCAATGCCTATTTTTTGGATGTTTATGTATATAGCAATGGATTTGCGCAGGTAACTTATTTTAATAAACAAAATAAAGATACCAAAATTTATGTTAAGGCTTCTGATTTAAGCGCAGGTCAAAATATTCTTAGAGTGGATAGTTTAGCGGTAAAAACTGCAACAGCACCTATGCCTTTATATACTGATGCTTCCAAATCTAAGGTAATGTATACGATGGGTAAGGGACGCACTTATAAAATATTAGCTCAACAGGGAAGTATGCAACAGGTATATTCGTATGGTAAAGGGCAGTATAGAGCTATTGGGTGGATAAATGCTTCAAGTACAATGTCAAGTACAATTTCTAGTACAGGATTAAAAGGTGACGTAAATGGTGATGGTAACGTTAATAGTGATGACTTAAGATGGCTGGACCAGCATTTAAAAAATAGCTCTGTTGCAATTAGCAGGACAGATGCAGATATGAATAATGATGGAATTATAAATTATGTTGATTATAATCTGCTTGTGTATTTTCTTAATCCTCCGAAACCGATTTTAAAGGGCGATGTAAATAGAGATGGCAAGATTGATGAAGCAGACTATAAATTGCTTAGTCAATATGTGGCTGGACTGAAGGTATCTGGCTTTTATCATTATAATGCAGATATGAACGACGATAAGAAATTTACGTCAACAGATTTATCACAATTACGTACAAAATTGAATAGCATGAAACCACCTGTAACTGAAAATTATACAGTCGTTAATATACAGAATGGTTGGTATGAAATTGCTCCGTTGGCTAATGAACGTATGCGTCTTGATGTAGATGGCGCCAGAGAAGGTAACGAAGTAAATATTAAACTGTACAACAGCAATGGTAATGTAGCGCAGAGATTTTACGTTAATAATGTCGGTAATGGCTATTTTACGCTTAGAACAGGCTGTAATGGTTATGTGGATTTAGGATTTGGAAAAACAAGTAACGGCAGTAATATATGGCAGTATGAAAAAGAAGCAGCTAACGGCAAATGTCAAAAGTTTAGAGCAATAAGACGTAACAACGATGCCGGAGTATTCATTGAACCCTTGGCAAAGGAAGGTATTGCTGTAGCGTGTGCTAATAACAGTGCAGCTGCTCAGACTAATGTAGTTGTTTGGAGCAGAGAAAATAACAATTATCAAAAATGGAGATTTATTCAGACCTCTGCTGCTCCGGTGCCTGTAAATGTGGATAATGGATTATATTCAATTCAGCCGCAGTGTGCACCTAATTCTGAGCTTACAGTTTTAAACGCTAGCAAAGACCATAGTACACCTGTTGTAATATATAGCAAGAATTCGCAGAATCATAAGCAGAAAAGCCATCAAAAATGGCAGGTTACTAAATTAAATAATGGGTATTATAAAATTATTGCGGAAAATTCCGGTTTAGCTTTGAATAACCACAATGGCTCCAATGCAAATGGCAATCCGATAACTTTATGGGATTATAGCGGTTTTTGCCAGGAATTCAGGTTCCTTGATGCAGGTAATGGCTATTATATTATTCAGCCTAAAAATGTTAATGGTGTTTTAGATGTTTCCGGTGGTAGCAGTGCTAATAATACCAAGATACAATTATTCCAATACAATGGTTCTGCTGCGCAGAAGTGGAAATTAGAACGCAGGGAACCGGGTGAAGATGAAAGATATAATGAATGGCGTGAATGGCCGAAGCGTAACTGTGATGTTTTTGAAAACGCCAATTTGACAGTAAAAAAAGGACGCGTAGATACAGCAGATCCGGTTACAGTTTTTGAAGAAACCGGAAGTTCGTACCATATTCGTTATAAAACGAATAGTGGTGGCATGAAAGAAGGTTGGGTAACGAGGGATATATTTAAGAAAGCAAATTGGGAAGAAATGTTTGAAAAATCGTTAAAACTTCATCCGCAACACAGCTATTGGCAAGGAGAGGCTTTTGGCGCTTGGGAATGTCATGGATTTGCATTGATGATTGCTAATGAAATATCTGGAGACAATCCAAGAAATTGGAGAAAAGTGTATGGAAATAATGCACTTAATTCCTTGAAATCTGGAGATATAATTAGAACTGGTGATAATAGTGACCATAAAGGAGGTCATAGTATGGTAGTGTTATACGTTGATGGTAATAATATTCATGTTGTACATAGTAATGTGCATAATAATCCTAAAAAAGGTTGGCATCATAGAACTTATTGGGATGAAACTTATAGTAAAAGTGCAATTATTAATTGGAACGCTAATGGGTTTAATTATGTAATTAAATACCCTTATTAATAGGCAGATGGAGGTTCACACAATGAAAAAACTCTTATCACTAACGATTGCGTTAGCAACACTTTCTGCAACTTGTTATGCAGAAGTTGCCAATACACCTTTGAGTCAGCAAATCAATAAAGTGCTGACTTCTGACGAATACTGCATTCGTTTTCATCATCAAGGCGGAGGCATAAGTTCCAACCCTGTTTTAGCTCAAAATGCTTTCGCTAAGCAGCCTAGTAAGTTAGTCGAAATGTTGGCTAAAAAAGGAGACTCAAAAATATTAACAACAGAAATGTACACAGATGACAACATGCTCTTTTCTGCATCATTTGATTTAGTAAAAGGTCAGAACAGGTACAATGGTCATGGCAGTCCTGTTAATGGCAATGTGCCTTTGGAAAACATTAATCAAAATCCTAGTGAAGTGAGAAAATATGTCAACTTTTTCTCTAAACCTTCGGGAAATACTGCTATGTATGGCAGTAATATGAATGCGTTTGAAATAATGTTTTTAGGTTATTTCCCTGCATTTGTGACTTTGGAGCCAAGCAAAGAATATTGGCGATTACAAGATGGAACAACACAGTTAAGAGATTCACAGCCGTTTTGCCATTGTGTACATTATAGTAAAAGCGGCACACAAACAGTGGACGGAAAGGCTTACCAATTTGAAGAATATGTATCTGACGCTAAAGATGGCATTAATGAGGTTTGCCGTTATTATTTTCTTAATGGCGAAATGTGCAAATTAGTGCATACATATAGCAACATTGATGGTGGCGTTGAGGCAACAATGGATAAAGTACTAAAAGGGGGAAGCTATACTGTTGGCCAGACTATTGTCATAGATATTTATAAATTTGGCCTTACGACTGATGATGCGTTAGTTGCTGCTCCATCCAAGTAAAAAATAATGAAAGGGATGTTTAAGTGGTGATATCCTTACGAAAATTTTCCATCTTAGCTTTGTTGTGTTGCTGGTATCAACAAATTTCTTATGCAATGCCGCAGAAAGAGTTGGATATCATCAATACAGGAAGCTTTGTCATTGATTGTCGCATGAGTACGTATGCCGACGGTAAAAAATTTGTCTGGAACAATACGTTGATGCAGCATAATGACTATGTTTATGAAAAAGTAACTGGTTTGCAACAACTTGGGAAAAATGTTAATTATGGTGGCAGTGTAAAACGCGTTGTTTATGCTCCTTTTGAGTACGGCAGTATACAAAAAAATACTGATGTGTGGCTCTTTGCTGACTGTTATGGAACAAGAGGTAGAATTCATAATCAAGGCTTACATACAAGTGTGGGCAAGTACGGGTTTGATAAATTAAAACCTGATTATCCGCATTATGTTAAGGGAATACTTGATTCAATTTTTTCACATCCGGAAATAAGGGAAAATTTTCCCAATAGCAATAAAGCTGTAGCAACTGCTTATGGCGTAGATAAATTTGATGGTAAAGATTTAAGTTACTATGATTATCAATATAATGATGCTAATAATTCTTTGCATAAACTTCGTTACTATTTTGATGAAAAACAAAATTTAGTAGCAGTCATTAATCTTGAAGGCAACAGCGTTAGCGTTATTGATGATATCATAGTTAAAAGTGTCACGACAGCAGATTTGACAGAGTATGCAGTGCCTAAGAATTATAAATTTTGGGAGATAGACGATCTGCGTAGCAATCCTTATACATTGAAAGTGGATTACATTTTTATGTCTAATTTGATGTTAGGAAAAGTTGCGTTGCTTGGTCATCCGAAAGGAGATGCAAAAGATGTACTCTAGACTGTTGATTATAGCAATGCTATTGTTGAGTTTTACTTCACTTGCTTCGGCTAAAAATATATTAATTTTCCCTTCTGGTAATGATGAGGTAGTAATTAATACAACTAAGGTAGAAATATCCACCAAAGGACAAGAAGAGATTCTGACAGAGCTGTTAGTACAGGCACTTTCTGACCAAGGAGTTGAGGTAGTTAGTGATGTCAGTATCCCTGTCACAAATATTCAGCAGGCGATAAATAATGGAAATTATCATGATATCTTAGAATTTAATACGACTAATACTTTAGCTTATACAACGGATTTATCTGAGCTTTCTCTGGAAACTCGACTAAAGCCCTCCTTAGTTAATGACTTAGCAAGTCGTTATAATTGTGATTATTTATTGTATGGTGAATTAAAAACTGTTGAAGTTGGTATTGATCACAATGATAGTTCATTGGAAGCATTGCTGGCTATGAGATGGGGTGGCAGCTATGATAAAGAAATGCCTATTGTCAGAGCTAAAGTTAAGGTTAGCCTGATTGATGCCAAAACAGGTAAATGTGTTTTTAGCAAGTATTATTCCGATAAGGATGAGAATACTTTGGCAACAATGGAACGTAAAAACGACAAACTTACAGCGGGGAGCAAAACTATTAATGATGATATGCTGTTGATTGCTATGTCGAAAATAGCTAATGCAGTGTCAAGAGATTTGCAAAAAATTTTATGATTAACATCTATATTTTTGGAGTACCTATGAATAAGTAAATTTTGGTGGGAGGCCTATACAATGAAAAAACTCTTATCGCTAACGCTTGCGTTAGCAACACTTTCTGCAACCTGTTATGCAGAACAGCCTAAGGCTGCAGATTACAGAAATATTATGTCATCCGGTAATTACTATGTTGAGTATGAGTATAACTACGCTAAAAAGATTCTTGCAGTACAGAACGGCAAGCGTATGGATTATACAATGCTACAAAGCCAGCCTAATACCGCATTGGCAGCTCTCGGTTTTATCAATCCGCTTTTTGCAATTGCTGGATTTTTAGGCGGCGGAGAAAAGAAAGTTCCGAGCACCTTGTATCAGGATGGCAAGTATTATCAATTTGAAAGCAAGAAGAAAGCAACTATGGCGTATTATAACCAACTGGATGATCCCAATATCGATCCTGCCGCCGGTTGGAATATGGTGCGTGTAAAGCTGGCGCTGCCGGAAGCATTAGTAACTTTTGCTCCTAATGATGTGTTTAATTCGTTTACCGGTTTTAAAGCACCGCGTTTTATCGAAAGCGGTAAGAAAACTTTCGGCAAGAAAGAGTTCAATTATGACAAGTATTCCACTACTTATAATAATATGAATGGTCAGCCAATGTATAAAAAGAATTTCTACATGCTTTACGATTTGGAGAAAGGTGAGCTGCAAAGTATTAAGGTCATGGTTCGCGTTGGTAATGAAGAAGAATGCGAGGCAGATGAAATAAAGAATATCAAAATTACCGGTGAATTGCCTGAAAAGATTACCGATATCCCAGAAGGCTGCAAAGTTTATGCAGTTGGCTTGGGTGATATCAATGACCTGGTGCAAAGACCGGTTTTGGTAGAAAATTACAGCAAAAAGGAGACTGAGGCGAAATGAAAATAAAGAAATTTTGTAAAGTAACATTAGCTTTGGCTGTTGCTGTAAGTACCATGGCGAGTGTTGTTTGTGAAGCAAGCAATCTTGATACTTATCGTAATTTGTTAATGAGAAAGACTTATACAATTAAATATCAGGAAATTACTCCACAGGCACGTGCAACTAATAAGGACAGAATTAATCTTTATGGTAAAAACAGCATGGATACCGGTACCAGCGATTTGTTTGTTAATAAGCCCACACAAAGTATTTTAGTATGTGACGGAGATAACAAATATGAAGAAATAGGCGTTGGCAATGCCTATCTGGAAAGTGCCGGTGTCAAGAGCGTTGCAACTTGCCGTTTACAAAAAGGGGACGAAGTTTTTAACTATACAAGATATTACGATAAAGATAAGCTTGTATATCGTGGAACAAAGAAGGGCTCTGTCAGTGCGGTAGAGTTTAATATTCTTGCTAACCTTGAACAAGGCGATTCTTTCGGTACAGCAAATATGACTCGTTTGCTGAATGCTATGTTGCCTGATGGTAATAAAGCTGCCGGAATGCCATCATTTAGATATGTTGGTTCCGGCTGGTTGAATAATGGCTTGAACTATGAAGACTATCGCAGCGATTCTAATGGTGTATTTGAAGCGGTAAGATATTACTTCAATGGTTATACTTTAGTGAAGATTGCTTCCGCAACGTATTATACTAACGCTAAGGGCGAACTTGACGGAACACGCTGCATTATTAAGATTGACGAATTTTCTCCGACACCTGATAAGAAGTATTTGAGCTTGCCGGAAGGCCTGAAGGATACTACAAAGCGCAAGGCAGCGGATAAATAAGGGGGCAGTGAAAATGAAAAAGGTAGCTATATTGCTGGCAGCCTTGGCTGCAAGCAGTGTTGTGTCGGCGTCTGTTGGTTTTGCGGAAACTCCGACCTGTGTAATGATGAAATTTACAGATGATACAAGATTTGATAAGGTAGATTCTGCCGGAATGTTATCCGATTTGGTTATGGAGAAATTGGTTAATACGGGTAAGCTGAATTTTCGTGGAACTAAAGTTATAAATCAGGATATCGAAAAAATGCTTTATAATGAGCGTGCTGCAGAACTGCGTAACGCACGTCGTGCAATTAGCTGGGGCGATTATAATACTTTGTTTGAAGGCCCCGGCTTTAAGGAAAATATGGCGCAATCTATGGCAACGGCAACCGTTGGACAGATTGTAGATCCGAACCTTACTGCTCCTATCGGCAGAAACAATAGTGCAGAATATCTTATTCAGGGAACTATCTGTAATATCGGTACAGGTCAATGGATGAATACGGATATCAATTCAGCTGTTGGTTATGCTAATATGGCAGCTTCTACACTTGGTATGGCGGGAATATCCAGTTTCCTTGGCCCTGTAGGTCCGTTATTAAGCGGATTACAAAACAAGAAGACTTCTATTGGTGTACAGAGTGAATTGCGCTTGATTAAGGCTGCTACCGGCGAAGTTGTTTGGTATAAAAAATGTACCAGTAAAGTAGAATCTGACCATTTCACTGTTGCCGGTGCAGGCGGTTTGCTTGGATTGGGCGGCTTGGAAGGCTTGGCTGCTGCCAATATTCCTGCAAGTTGGGGTGACGATAAGTTGAGTTCTGAGCTGTTGTATAAAGTACTGGATAAGGCTTCTCAGGAAATCAGTGATGCTATTGTTGCTGATGTTGATGCAGGCAAGCTGTTTTTGAAATAGGAGTTTATGAATGAAGAAAACAATTCTTGCCTTGCTTATGACAGCATTGTTTGGTATTTGCACAAGTGCTTTTGCAATTGACAGAAACAGTGAAATTGCTATTATGGATTTCGGCACTAGGCCGGGAGCAACTGAAGCAGAGATTAGTTTAAATAATGCCGAATATGTTACAAGCGAATATATAATTGACCGTCTTGTTGATGACAAATGCTTTCTGGTAAAGGAGAAAGATTTTGTTATGGGACAAGTTAATGATGCGTCTATCTCTACGGTTGGTATTATAGATCCTGATACTGCTAAAAAAATAGGTGCTTTACTTAATGTAAAGTATATTTTATGCGGCAATATTACTAACGTAAGTTTGAGTGAAGCAGGTGGCAGTTTAGGCGTAGCAGGCCTGACAAAGAATACCGTGCAGGCACATATAATCGGCAGGGTAATGGATACTGATACCGGTAATATTTTGTATATGACTAAGGGTACCGGCAAATCCGCAAGCACTTATACGAAAGTTAAAGGTGTTGTAGGCGGTACGATTCGGTTTGGAACAGTTCAAGTTACTCAAGATAGTGTTCATAATGCTATCCAAAAGGCAGCTTATGCTATGGTAGATGAACTGAATAAAAAGATAATTTAAAGGAGTTGTTCGCAATGTATTCAAAGAAAAATTTATTCGCTGCTGTCGTACTTGGTCTGTCCATGTCTTTAACAAGTGTTGCACCTGCTATGGCAAGTGCGGATGATGTATCCGTACAGGTAAATGTGCAGCAGAATGTTAAAGGCTCTGTAAACTGGGAAAAGGGTGCTGAGGCTGATGTTGAAGCATGGGGTGTAGGCCTGTCGCCGGAAAACATGCCTGCTGCCCGCGGTACTGCGCTTGCGCGTCGTGCTGCCGTTGTTGATGCTTATCGTCAGCTGGCAGAAATTATTAAAGGCGTTCAGGTTGATGCTGAAACCACTATGCGTGATCTGGCAATTGAAAGTGATATTGTTAATACTAAAATCAGCGCATTGGTAAAGGGTGCACGCATAGTTGAAGAAACTGCCAATGATGACGGTAGCTACACTGTCAGAATGGCTATTCCTCTGTATGGCGTGAAGAGTGTTGCGGCAGTTGCTGTACCTGAAGCTCAAAAAAACATTCTGCCTGAAGAGGCACCTGCAATAAGCGAAGATTACACCCCTGCTCCGGAGGTACAGGTTGAAGCTGCTTCCTATACCGGTGTTGTTGTAGATGCCGGCGGCTTAGGACTGGAGGGTACCTTCTCTCCTGTTATTTATGATGTTAACGGCCGTGCGATTTACGGCATGCGTAACATTGATAAGGACTTTGCTATCAGCAAGGGCATGGTAGAATACTATAACGATTTGCAGACAGCAACCTTTAAATCCCGTGCCGGTGCAAATCCGTTGGTTGTGAAGGCTGTGAGCGTTCGCGGTGGTGCTAATTCCGTAAATCCGGTTAACGTTGTTGTTAGTGTAGAAGATGGCGATAAAATTTTATATGCTAATGAAAAATCCGGTATGCTGGAAAATAAAGCAGTTGCCTTTGTAAAATAAACGGCAACAAAAAAGGAATGCTCGCATTAAAGGGCATTCCTTTTTTGTTAATGATAGAAGGTGAGAGCTATGCTGAAAAAGTTGGTATTGGTTTTATCCTGTGCTTGCGCTATGAATACTTGCTTGGCCAATAATATTGCTGATAATGTCGAAGCGGATGCTGAAGCTGCTGCAGCCTATAATTGCTTGTACGATGCTCAGGGAAGAGTAATTTATGCTTCTGGCTGCAATAAAGCGTATGAGTACGCAGGGGCGGCGCTGACAGCTTACAGGGAGGCCAGAGCGACAACAGATAAACGGACTGCAAATGCAAAATATACGGAAGCAATAAAAAATATTAATCTTGCGCTGGCGATTATCCCGGACAGTGCGGAATATAAGCTGTTGGCGGCGCAGATTTATCGTCATCGCGGTGGCTTGAGTTACGCAAAAAATTACTTTGCACAAGCATGCACGCTATATGAGAAGCAGCTTGAAGATTATCCCGACAGCGTAACGTTAAATTTGCAGTATGCCATAGCCTGCTATGCCGGTGATGCCCGCTATTATCCTGATTATGAGGACTATAAAAGCAGAGCTGTTTTATATGCCGGGAAGACCTTAAAGCTGCTGGAACGGAATAAAAACCAATATAGTGAAGCAGATACTTTGCTTCCGAGATTATTGGCCTATGTGCTTTTGCAGGACTATGAGGCGGCTGCAAGGACAGTAAAGCGTATAAACAGTATTTGCGGAAAATATTCACCGGCATATACTTTGGCGGAAGAATATGAGCGCCTGGCTGCTGACGGCCAATGGTTGTGGCGCGTGAGCCGTAAGGAAGATGCAGAAAAAGATTTCCTGTTATATTCCGTTGATGAATGGGGTATTTAGGACAATCACAGCTTTACTGCAGAATAATAAATTTATTTTATGGAGAGAGAAATGAAAAAGTTTTTTACTGTAATATGCTTAATTGCGTTTTGCTTTATCACTGTCATATCAATGACAAATAGTGCTGCGGCAGCAGGCAGTAATGATTTTGCCAAGCATTCGATGGCAGCCAGACAAAGACAGGCTGCTCAACGTGATCGCATAGTAAATCAGCGTAAATATGCCTTGGAAAAGCAGGCGAGAGATTGGCAGAAAAGACGTAATCCGCTGGCTGAGCTTTTTGCTCATCACAAGAATAAAAAATTTCATGGCGAACCGGCGCTGAATGCTCCTACTTTTGCTGTAAGAGTATTGGAGCTTTGCAATACCGAACGCAGCAAGGTTGGGGTTGCTCCCTTAAGTCTTGCAGCTGATTTGCAGGATAGTGCGGCAATCAGAGCTGTTGAAATAACGCAGCTTATGTCGCATACAAGACCTGACGGCAGCAGATGCTTTTCTGTTGTAAAAAATAAAAACAATACTCTAGGTGAAAATATTGCCGCGGGAAGAGGTACTCCCGAATGTGTTGTTGATCAATGGATGCATTCTGAAGGACATAGGACTAATATTTTAAATCCTGTATTTAAGGAGCTGGGTGTTGGCTATTGTTGTGATGAAAATACTGAGTATGAATATTATTGGGTACAGATATTCAGAGGATAATGCTTAAAGGCAGGCTGGTATGAACCGGCCTGCCTTTATCACGTGCGCAAGTTTTTATTTTAAAAGCCCACCCCTTGCAAATTTCTCTATTCTAAATTATAATACTCGTAAATAACATACTTATGAGTAACATAATCGTGAGTTATATAATTTTGGATGGTGGTGAAGCAGATGGAAAAATTTTATTGTCGTGAAGAGGAATTGCGCAAGCTTAATGCACGTTATGAAGATGAAGAATTTGAGTGCCTGATTATTTATGGCCGTCGTCGTGTAGGCAAAACAGCCTTGATTAACAAGTTTTGTGCAGATAAGCCAACAATATTTTTTTCTGCGCTCAATACAACGGGGAAAGAAAATTTAAAGGCTTTATCAAAAGCAATTATGAGTTACGAAAAGCCTGACGCTGTGGTTGCGCCGGAGTTTAAAAGTTATGATGATGCCTTGGCAGAGATAACAGAGTTGGCGCGTGAGCAGAGGCTTGTGTTTGTTATTGACGAATATCCTTATTTAGCAAAAGCTAAGCCTGCTATCTCAGCAATGCTTCAGCATTTAATTGATCACCAATGGAGCAAGGGAAAACTTTATTTGATTTTGTGTGGTTCATCTATGAGCTTCATGGAAAATCAGGTACTGGGGCAGGAAAGTCCGCTATATGGCAGAAGAACAGGTCAGTTTAAAATTGAGCCGCTGGATTATAAAGAGACAGCCGTATTCCATCCTGAGCTGACGTATGAAGACAATGCTTTGATTTATGGCATTACTGGTGGCGTGCCGCATTATATTAACAAGTTGGGCGTAAAGAAAGATATTGATGAAGCGTTGCTTACAAATTTATTTGATCGTTCGGGCTATTTGTATGAAGAACCGGCTAATTTGCTTAAGCAGGAGTTACGTGAGCCTGCAATTTATAATGCTATTATTAAAGCTATTGCTGAAGGTTCATCGCGGGCTGCTGATATCTGCGGTAAAGTGCAGGAGACAAGCACAACTGTTTTAAAGTACTTAAAAACATTGATGGAATTAGGAATAGTCAAAAAGGAAACGCCGCTCACAGAAAAAGCAGGGCGCAAGACGATTTATCTTTTAGCAGATAATTTTTTCCGTTTCTGGTATAAGTTTGTGCCGAATAATGCGAATGCCATTGATTCTGGCAGGATTGCAAGGATTTACTCGCAAACGGTAAAACGCTATTTTTCAGATTACATGGGCCTTGTTTTTGAAAAAATGTGTCAGGATTACTTGCTGTATTATGCGAAGAGCTTGCCTATTGAGCTTGTTGATATCGGGCAATGGTGGGGGACGGATGCGCAAAAGAAGAAGCAGGTGCAGATTGATATTGTCGCAACAGGAATTACACCGGATGCTTTTATTATCGGTTCTTGTAAATATCGTAATGAGAAAATCGGTTTAGATGAACTGGAGCTTTTACGCGATTACGCAAGAGTTTTTGGCAAGGGAACAAAGTATTATTTTTATATTTTTTCTAAAGGCGGTTTTACTGAGGGCTTGTTGCAAGCAGCGCAGCGTGGCGAAGTGACGCTTGTGACGCTGGCTGATTTGTATAATTAAGTTATTTCGTAAGCGTAAAACGGTCAACCGTTAAAACGTCCCTACATGAAAAAAAGACCACCGGCGGTGGGCTTTTTTTGCTCTTCATCAAAATTGGTGGGTAAACGAATTGCCTCAATCACTTATTTTTTTGTGGGATTTCTGGTTACGGATATACTCTTTTCCGCTAGCATCTGGAGTTACTGTCTCCAGGCTAAACTCCATGTGAGAGCGACATGGAGTTTACTCGCTCTTTTTGAGAAATGGCGGTTTACAAAATACAGATTATAGCGAAAACAGGTTGTAAGCATCCAACGTGTCTGTCTGCTACTTTCCTTCCTCCTTCTTCAGCCCCTCATTATAAATCGCCAGTGAAGCGCCTGCTTCCGTAATGTGCGGTGTTAAAAGCAGCAAAACCTCCGTCTTGCTGTGCGAACGTGAACGGTTTTTAAACAGCTCGCCCAAGAGAGGAATCTTGCTCAAAAAGGGCACCTTCTGCATAGTACGCTGCTGTTCCTCGCTGATAAGGCCGCCAATCACCAGCGTTTCGCCGCTGTACATGCGCACGTTGGTGTCGGCGGTACGACTGGTGATGCGGTAATTTTTCAGCTCGCTGATAAGCACAGGCGTGCTCACCTCAGTGTGGACACTGGCAGTAACCATTTTACCATCCTCACTGATGATAGGCGCATATTGCAGCTTGATGCCGGCATCCAGATATTCCGTTGCCGTATAGCTGCCGCTGCTGTCGTGCTTTTCTGTCTGCACGGGGATGTGGTCACCGATGAAAATGCTGGCCTCCTTGCCGGGGATGGTGATGATGCGCGGTGTTGCCAGAATGCGCGCTTTACCGTTGCTTATGAGGGCATTAAGAGTAGCGTTGAAACGGAAGGCAAACCCACGCCAAAATTTAAAGCTGCCGTCATAATTGCTGCTGTCACTGTTACTGTCGTTCGTTTCCTGTTTGCGTTTGGGAATTGTATCCCAGTCCCAGCGCACACCTAGGTTTTTACTGTCCTCGCAGCTGACTGCGATGATTTTGGCTTCTAACGTTACCTGTCTTGTTGCTACGTCCAGCTTGGGCAGCAACTGCCTTAAGCGTGCGTGGCTTTGCTCATCTCCCAAAAGGATGAGGCTGTTGGTGATAGTATCCAGCCCCAGCTTGGAGCCGAAGTGCGGAGCCAACGCTTCCTGCACGTCCTTGGCGCGGGCGTAGCTCAGAGAATAGCAGGCTAGGCGTTCGCTGACGGGCTGCGGCAGTGCGGGAACGTTTACTGCAGGTGGTTTGCTTATTGTGGCGGCGGGAGAGGGCACAAAGGGATTGATGAGAGTGCTTTGGGCGTTGCATGGCATAGTTAAAGTGAGCAGCAGACTGCTGAGTATTAACGGGAAAAAGCGTTTTAGCATAATGAGCTCCTTTCGGTGTTATCTGTTAAGAAAACGATAACGATTGCGTTTAGTAAAATTCATGTTTCATTGTAACGCAGGCAGGAAATAATTTCAAGAGAAAATTGTGAAAATAGAGAAAATTTAAAATTATCGTATTGCATTTCGCTTTTTTTGTGCTACAATAAAATTCAACATAAGAAAAATGAGGTGATGCAATGGAAGGCTTACGTAATAATAAACTGGCGGAGGATTTGCTGCATCTGTCATTGGCTCAGGGTGCCAGTGACATGCATATCGAGCCTGATGAACAGGGAGTGCGCGTGCGCATCCGTGTTGACGGCCTGCTGCAACAGCTGTGTGTGCTGCCGCATTCTCAGCAAAGCACGCTGCTGACGCAGCTGAAGGTGTGGAGCGGCATGGATATTGCCGAAAAAAGAGTGCCGCAGGATGGCAGGCTGCTGCTTGAGCATGAAGGCAGCGAGGTGGATTTGCGCCTAGCCAGCCTGCCTACGGTGAACGGCGAAAAGCTGGCGATTCGTTTTTTGCAGCGTCAGGATAATCTGCTGCAGCTGGAGCAGCTGCAGTTCAGCGAAAGTAATTTGCAGCGTTACCGTCAGCTTTTTCATCAGCCAAACGGCTTGGTGCTTTTGACAGGACCTACTGGCAGCGGTAAAACAACGACGTTATATGCCACGCTGCAGGAGCTTGATGCTGCGGCCGGCAATATTATAACGCTGGAGGACCCGGTGGAATATAAGCTGGCGGGGATTAATCAGGTGGCGGTCAACCGCAGGAGCGGACTTACCTTTGCCGCAGGACTGCGTTCTATTGTGCGCCAGGATCCGGATGTTATCATGCTGGGTGAAATCAGAGATGAAGAAACGGCGGCGATGGCGGTACATGCAGCGCTGACAGGTCATTTGGTTTTGAGCACATTGCACACAAATGATGCCATCGGCGCTGTGTACCGTCTGCTTGATATGGGAATTGCCGATTATCTTTTGGCTGCTGGCCTGCGCGGTGTGCTGGCACAGCGTTTGGTGCGCCGTCCGTGCCGCCATTGCGGCGAGCGGCGCCCGGCGACTGCTGCGGAGCTGCAGTATCTTGGCCGTAAGGCAGATGAAAAACTGCAGGTGGTGCAGGCTCACGGCTGTGAGCATTGTCACGGCACCGGTTACAGAGGGCGTCTGGCATTGCATGAGCTGATTGTGTTTGATAAACGTATGCAGCAGCTCTTGGTAAACGGCGCCGATGAAGCAGAGCTTTTGCGGGAGGCACGTAAGCAGGGCTGGTGCAGTCTGTATGCTGATGCAGTTGATAAGGTGCTGCAGGGGGCAACCACGGTTGAAGAATTGTGGCGCGTCGGTATCACCGGGGAGGCTGATTATGCTTGATAAGCTGCTGCTTTTGGCACGGCATATGGGAGCAAGCGATTTGCATCTTACACCTGAGGGAATGCCGATTGTGCGCGTAGATGGCAGCCTGCAGCCTTTGCAAAACGAAATTATTTCCCGGGAAAAGCTGGAGCAGGCGTTGCTTGCCTTGCTGCCGGAGCAGGAAAAGCGGCAACTGCTGCAGACAGGCGAGGTGGATTCTGCCTTTAGCGATGGCTTGCAGGAGCGCTGCCGGCTGAATATTTACCGTCTTGGCAACGGTTATGCGGCGGCGATTCGTCTGCTCCCGAAGGATATTCCTGACTGCAACAGTCTTGGCCTGCCACAAATTATCAGTAAGCTTGCGGGCAGCAGCAGCGGTCTGCTGCTCGTTACAGGTGCCACAGGCAGCGGCAAAAGTACAACGCTTGCTTCGCTGGTACAGCAGATAAATCAAACGCGCGCTGTACACGTGCTGACGCTGGAGGACCCGATAGAATATGTTTATCCTGCTGGCCTGGCGCTGATTAACCAGCGGGAGGTGGGGCGTGATACAAGGAGCTTTGCCAGCGGCCTGCGCAGTGCGCTCAGGCAGGACCCGGATGTTATTTTAGTAGGTGAGCTCAGAGATGCAGAAACAATAGGTATAGCGCTGACGGCGGCGGAAACAGGCCACCTTGTTTTGGCAACGCTGCACACGCAGGATGCTGCAGGTACGGTAAACCGTATTCTTGATGTGTTGCCGGACAGACAGCATGTGTGTACGCAGCTGGCCGACTGCCTGCTCGGGATTTGCTGCCAGAGGCTTTTGCCCCGTTGCGACAGAGCAGGCAGAGCGGCGGCCTTTGAGGTGCTCGTTGCAACGCCTGCTATGCGCAATCTTATTCGTGAGGGGCGTACGCATCAGCTGCAGTCTTATCTGCAGACAGGAGCGCGCTACGGTATGCAGACGATGGAGGATGCGGTAAAGGCCTTGCAGTTGCGAGGAATAATCGCATGAAAAAAAGCCGCTGCGAAAAACAGCGGCTTAATATATACAGATATACCGTAAAACGGTATTATAAAATCTCTTCTCTGATTAAAGTGTTCATCATCTTTTGCTTGCCCAATACCCAGAGCAGGTCGTTTTCTTCGAAAACAAGTGAAACGTGGGGATTAGTAATCGTAAAGGCACCACGCTCCAGACCGACAACGAGGCAGCTCCATTTGTTGCGCAAATCCGCAGCCTTCAGTGAGGTTCCCAAAATAGGCGAATGCTTGTCGATAGTAATCGCCAGTGAGAGGAATTGCTGTTCCGGTTTATTTTGGTGGTTATCCAGCATGAATTCACGCAGGCTTTGCGGAAAATCGCAGCGTTCCAGGCCTAAGCTGCGCTGTCTTACGGCAGCATCAAAAACCTGCAGCTGGCTGGCGGTGCCGATGAGCAGCAGCTTATCTCCCTGCTCAACTACCTGCTCACCGCCGGGCATATCAACAGTGCGATTACTGCCCAAAAGCTGCAGAACGTTGCAGCCATAGCTTTCACGGAAGCCAAGACTGCGCAGAGTTTTGCCGATTATAGAGGAGTCATTTTGCAAATCGTAATAAACTAGCTGCAAATCTTCATCGAACCAGGTACGGCTGTCATCGGGAGCACTTTCACGATGCTTGCGCATGTGCTTTTCGTTAAGGTTTACCAAAAAGCGTGATTCGATGCGCAGATATTCGCTCATCAGCCAGTCGGAGGAGGAGATGAAGTACGCTGCCAGCAATATGGATACGCAGGCCAGGAAGCCATGCAGATTCAGCAGAGTGTGGAAGATGAAGTACAGTGAAGCAGATGCTACAAGCAGCTTGCCGAACACAAGGAACATTAACGGCAGATGGTTAGCACGCTTTTTAAACCAGAGCTTGGAGAACAAATCACCATTACCGGCGCGGTTGACGAGCACAGCACGCAAAATCGGTGACATGATGATAAAGGTAGCAGCGGCGGTCAGCAGTCTGCTGTACGGCAGCTTCAGCGTGTTGCCCAAATAAGGCAACAGGTAATATTCCGCACCCAAGGCAATGGCTGCCAGCAGGGTGATGAAAATCAGCATACGCATGGTGTAACCGGTAAGCAAATTCTTCCAGTCCTGATCCTTGTCATCATCGGTATTGGTGCCGGTGTAACGGTCAAGCCAGCTTTTAGCCTGAGGCGGCAACAGCTTCAGCACCAGCTGGTAGAAAGGCTCGGCTGCCATGATGCAGAAGGGTGTGGTAAAGGTAGTGATTACGGATACCGCTACGATAATCGGATATAAAAAGCTGCTGATTACGCCCAGGCTCATGCCGAGGGAAGCGATAATAAAGGAGAATTCACCAATCTGTGCCAGGCTGAAGCCGCAGTGTACAGAGGTGTTGAGGCTTTGACCGGAGGCCAGCACGCCGCCGGTGGAGAAAATCAGCTTGCCGATAATTGTTGCTACTACCAGCACGAAGATAGGAAGCGCCTGCTCCAGCAGGATAGCGGGATCTACCATCATGCCGACGGATACGAAAAAGACAGCGCCGAACAAATCCTTGATAGGAGCAACGAGGTGCTCGATTTTTTCGGCGTTAGGCGCTTCGGCAATCAAAGAGCCCATGATGAAGGCACCCAAAGCGGAAGAGAAGCCGAGCTGAGTTGCCAACACAACCATACCGAGGCACAGACCGATGGAAACAACTACCAGAGTTTCTTCGTTCATCAGCTGCTTGGCCCATTTAAAGAAGCTGGGAACAAGATACATACCCAGAACAAACCATAAAACGAGGAAGAAAATTAAGCGTCCGATACTGAGCAGCAGCTCCATCGTGGAAACGTCGGCGCTGGCTACAGCCATGGTTGCAAGCAGCACCATCATTACGATGCCGGCGATATCTTCAATAATTAGCACGCCGAAAACGATTTCCGTAAAGCGCTGCGCTCTGAGCTTTAAGTCATCAAAGGCCTTGATGATAATTGTAGTGGAGGACATAGAAAGCATACCGCCTAAAAAGAGACTGTCCATATGATTCCAGCCCAGCAGCGTACCGGCGAAGTAGCCCACGGCCAGCATACCGCCGATTTCTACCGCAGTGGCGATAAAGGCTGTACTGCCTACGCTTTTCAGCTTGTAAAAGCTGAACTCCAGTCCCAGCGCGAACAGCAGAAAGATAACACCGATTTCCGACCAGGCGTGGACGTTGGCCTTATCGGTAATCGTCGGGAAGAAGTTGAAGTGCGGACCGGTGATGAAGCCGGCAACAATGTAACCAAGCACCAACGGCTGATTAATTTTCTTGAAAAGAATAGTCGTGACACCGGCTACAAGCAAAATCATTGCTAAGTCGTTGATAATAGTAGGCAGATGAGTCATGGGAATCTCCTTTGCGATATTTTTTGCCAAAGTGGCTTTAAATGGTGTATAATAATTGCAATGTAGTCATAAGCTTTTTACAAGCCCTGCAGACTGCAAAACAAATAATCTCAATATATATTATACAATATTTTTGACTGAACTTATTGCATAAATAATGCTTTATTTTGTTAATTTATTGTGACTTGCGCAATTGGAGGAATAAAGATGAACGAAAATCAACAAGAAAAATTAGTTTTGGTAGATGGCGAGATTATGCCGGAAGCTGAAGCGTTTATTGACGTCAACGACCGTGGCCATAATTTCGGCGATGGTGTTTTTGAAATTGTACCGGTTTATAACGGCCGTTGCTTTGCTTTGCTGCCGCATATGAACAATTTATTCGATTCCGTAATCGCCGTAAAAATCCCCGGCGTTTATATGATTGAAGAGCTGGTAGAGTTCCATGAAAGCCTGCTGGCCGCAACCGGTCTGAAGGACTGCGAAATCTATACTCAGGTAACCCGTGGCAGCGGTGCTTATGCACTGTCCTATCCGGAGCAGAGCATTCCGCATCTGACTATGTATGCTGTACCGGTTGACCGCGAGGCACTGGCTGAAAAGCGTGCTAAGGGTGTAAATGTTATTACTGTTGAGGACGTACGTTGGGCGCGCTGCGATATCAATACTTTGAACCGTCTGCCGGAGGTAATGGCTAAACAGAAGGCTGTTATCGGCAATGCTTTTGATTCCCTGTTTGTTCGCGACGGTAAAATTACCGAAAGCACGGAAGCCAGCTTCTTCATTTATAAGGACGGTATTCTGTGGACTCATCCCGAAAACAACTTTATTCATAAAAACATTACCCGCCGTCTGCTGATGGAACGCCTGTCCAAAGACCTGGATCTGCAGATTATCGAAAGAGCTTTTGATAAGGATTTCGCACTCAAAGCAGACGAAGCCTTCCTCTGCGGACCGCGTTGCGAATTTATGCCTGTTACCAAAATCGACCGCAGCTTTGTTGCTGACGGTAAGGTTGGCGAGCTGACACAAAAGCTGCAGGATGCATACATGGCATTTGTAGCTAAAGAATGCCCTGCTAAGCATGAATAACAGCAGGCTGGTGCGGGGAGCGTTATTGGTGGCTTTGGCGTTGGCGCTGCAATCGCTGCGTCTGGTGTTGCCGATGCCGCAGCTGCTTTCTACGTTTATCATCGGTACTTTGGTGCATATGATGCTGGTGCTCACGTTGCAGCTGGGCGGCCTGAAAACAGCACTTTTGCTGGCGTTTTTGCTGCCGCTGACTGCTTACGTGCAGGGGCAGGTGCTGCTGCCGTTTCTGATTCCTGTAATCTGGCTGGGCAATTTTATCTTTGTGCTGCTTGTGTGTCAGTTTAAGGGCAGACGCAAGCTGTCTTTATTAATGCCGCCGTTGGCAAAGGCAATCGTTATGCTGCTGGCAGCCTGGGTGGTAGTCAGCTTTTTGGCACTGCCGAATCATGCGCTGCGTAAGACGATTATGTTTGCGATGAGCGTACCGCAGCTGCTGACGGCTGTTGCCGGTATTTTGCTGGCCAAGCAGGTCAAAAAGCGCCTGCGACAGTTTAATTAATACAGGTTTGGCAATAACATAATGTATTTATGCGCGTCGTATTTAACCGACAGCTAAGATAACCGCCAGTATAAAAGCTGTGCGGTTATTTTGTGCTTATGCTTAAGAATGTTCAGTAACCTTTTGGTAACTGAAGCACTTTTTTGTGTATACTTTACAGAAAAGCTGAAACAGCATATTATAATATAGGTAATGGATAGTAGTTATCTATTTTGTGAAGTTAATGTTAAAAATGCAATTACAATGACGCAAGCTATATTTCATATGCTATAATATACAAGCAGTAATGAGTTTTTTAGGGGGTTATCAGTATTTTAGAATTTAAACCTGTAACATTGGCACAAAAGCCTTTGTTTGAAAGCTATATATCAAAATCACATCAAAATGGCAGCGAATGTGCCTTTTCCAATCTTTTTGTCTGGCGTGACTGCTATCATATTTATTGGTGCGTAGCGCACGATTTCCTTTTGCTGAAGGTTAAACGCAACAACGTTGATTTCTACATTCAGCCTTTTGGCGGACGCGATGAGGATTTGCCGCGTCTGATGCAGGAGCTGAAGGAGGAGCATCAGGGCAAACCGTTTGAAATGCATGGTATCTATGATTTTACCAAGGAGCGCTTTGAGCGCGTGATGCCGGGTCTGACATATGAAGAAGACCGCGATAACTGGGATTATGTATATCTGCAGGAAAAGCTGGCAACGCTTTCCGGCCGCAAGCTGCACGGGCAGAAGAATCACTATAATGCTTTCGTCAAGGCGCATCCGGATTTTGTTTATGAGCCGATTACTATGGATAATATGATGGAATGCTTGAACTTCGGCGAGCGCTGGTGCGATGAGCATATGGCGGAGGATCCTTCGCTGCTGTGCGAAAAATATGCTATCCAGGAGGCCTTCCTGAGCTTTGAACAGCTGGAGCTGCGCGGCGGTGCTATCCGTTTCGACGGTAAAATTCAGGCCTTCAGCTTTGGCAAAAAGATTAACGACGATACAGCGGTGCTGCATGTAGAAAAGGCGCGTCACGATGTGCGCGGCTTGTATACTGCTATTACCAAGGAGTTTGCCGCTCATGCCTGGACGGATGTAAAATATCTCAACCGTGAGGAGGATATGGGACATCCCGGTCTGCGTGAGGCAAAAATGGCGCTGCATCCGGAATTTATGGTGAAAAAATATAATGTAATTATTGGGTGAGGTAGCTTATGATTTACCGTGTCTTGAGCAAGGAGCGCATGTATCAGGCAGAAGAGCTTTGGGATTACTGCTTTGAAAAAAAGACGGAGCCTTTCTTTCAGTACTATTTTGAGCAGTACTGCGGCAAGGACAATATGGTTATCGGCGGCTTTGATAAAGTCGGCGAGGAAGAAAAGCTGCGCACGATGCTGCATGTAAATCCCTATATGCTGCATTTGCGCGGGCAGGAGATGCTGGTGCCGTATCTTGTGGGCATTGCCACCGCTCCGGAAGCACGTGGACAGCACCTTTTGCGTCCGCTTTTGGAAACTGCCTTTGAGGTGCTGCGTTTACAGGGCTTTCCCTTTGTGACGCTGATGCCGATAAGTGCCGGAATTTATCTGCCGTACGAATTTGCCTATTGCTATTATCGTCATGAATATAAAATGCCTTTGGCAAAGCTGCAAATTCCTGCAATTGGTGATGACCTGTCGGTAGAACGTCTGGATTTAGTTTCCTTGCTGCAATCTGTGACTGAGAAAAAAGCTCAGCCTTGCAATCCTTTGGCAGATATTTACGCAAGTGTTACCGCAGCGTGGAATGGCGTGCCGCAGCGCACTGCTTTTCAATGGCGCAAGCTGTTGTCTGTAGTTACGCAGGAAAACGTGTTGTGCGCTGTTGTCTATTGCGCGGGGAAAGCAGTTGGCTATATGCTTTACTCACTGACTGACGGCACGTTCAACGTGCAGGAGCTGCTTACGCAGGATGCTGCGGCGAAGAACCGTCTGCTGCAATATGCCGCAGGACACAGAAGCGAAGCGCAGGAGTTTTGCTGGCTGGCGGAGCCTTGGGATAAAACATATCTGGGCTTTGCGGACCAAGCGCTTACAGGCAGGCTGCAGCCGTTTATGATGGCGCGCTGTCTTGATGCGCGGTTGGCGCTCGCCAAGCTGCCGGTAGCAGAAAGCATGAGCAGCGGCAGCGTTGTCATGCTGCTTACGGATAAGATGATTGAGCGCAATAATCATCTGCTGCAGCTGCGCACGTCACCGGGCAAAATAGAGGCAGTCAGTACGCTGGAGCAGGAGGAGGTTACCATGGACATGGGCACCTTTACCCAGCTTTACTTCGGTGCGTTCAGCGCTACGGAGCTTTGGGAAGCAGGGCGCATCAAATGCAGCGATGTGCGGAAGCTGCAGCTGCTCGACGAGCTCTTTCCTAAATGCCGCACTTATAATAACGAATATTTTTAAGTTTATGCAGGCTGCTTGGTAATCCGGCAGCCTGTTTTTCAACAGAAAAACCCATGCCTTACTTAACGTAAAGCATGGGCTGATTTTTTGTCTGTACAGAATTTATTGTGCTGTAATTTGTTTTTCCATAACGTTATAGGCTACATCACCGTCATGCGGCTGACCATTGACCGTAACATTACCATGGAAGGCTGCAATTTTAGTCTTCCAGCAGTAGCTGCCGCTGTCTGCGGTAATTTTATTGCTGCTGTCATTAAAAACAAGATTGCCGTTTACATAGGCAGTTCTGTCGGAATGATATACATCTACCTTATCGCAGGCAAAGCTCATATCGCCGAAGCTCAGATGAATGTTACCCTGTCCGTGAACCTCCATAGCATAAAGAAGCACCTTGGTAGCATCGCCGGTAATGGTTAAGGTTGTGTCATGTGCCGGAAACTGTACAAAAACGTGTCCCTGCAGGTCATATACGCCGGTGAGCGGATTAAAGGTGCGGCTGTCGCTGGTGATTACCGGGTCGGCAAAGCACATAGAAGGCAGCATCATAACAAGCATAGTTAATATTAAAAGAAATTTCTTCATGAATAAATCACCTCTTGTAGCATGAAAAACAGGAGAAATTTTTAGTGTACTCTTTATTATAGTATTTTTAGAGAATCGGCGCAAGCGTTAAAAAAGATTTTTTTAGAAAAAAAGAGGATTTTTCCTTTATACATTGAATATAAATTATGTGTGATATAGTAGTTGGAGGCGGAGAGGGTAATGAACGGAGATTTTGAAAACTTTAAAGAGCAGGTGCGCAGCACAGCTGATATGGTAGAAATAATCTCCGGTTACGTGCCGTTGAAAAAGAAAGGGCAGAACTACTGGGGCTGTTGCCCGTTTCACGGGGAAAAAACACCGTCCTTTTCGGTGAACCCCGGCAAGAGCATGTTTTATTGCTTTGGCTGCCATGAGGGCGGAGATATTTTTAAGTTTATTATGAAAATCGAAAACTGCAGCTTTATGGATGCATTAAAGCTGTTGGCCGGCAGATACGGTATTCCGATACCGGAAAAGCAGAAGACGGCCGCCGAAATTGCGCGCGAGAAACAAAGGGACAGCATTTATAGTGCTAATGAACTGGCGTCAAAATTTTTTCAGGCTTGTCTTACAAAAACTGCTTACGGTGAACCTGCCCTGGCTTATCTTGCAGGGCGCGGAATCGGCAAAGAAATTATTGCCGGCTTTGGCATAGGCTATGCGCTGAATAATTTTACCGCGCTTGTCAGCTCTCTTGCTAAGCGCGGCTGTCAGCCGCAGGTGCTGGAGGCTGCCGGACTGGCGGCCCGTGGGCGCGACGGCTATTATGACAAGTTCCGCAACCGTGTGATTATTCCTATCCGCGATGCGCGCGGACGTATAGTCGGCTTTGGCGGACGCGTGCTGGACAACAGCACGCCTAAATATCTGAATACAGCGGAAACGCAGTGGTTTAATAAGCGAAGGCTGCTTTTTGGTCTGGATATAGCTTTGAAGGCTATCCGCAAAAGCGGTCGGGCTGTAGTTGTCGAAGGTTATATGGATGCTATCAGCTTGCATGCGGCAGGCTTTGATAATGTTGTAGCATCTATGGGAACGGCCTTTTCCCAGGAGCAGGCTAAGCTGCTGCAGCGTCTGGCGGATGAAGTAATCTTCTGCTATGACAGTGACAGCGCAGGCCGCAAGGCTTCGGTGCGTGCCGTGAGCATTGCTCGGGAAGCAGGCTTGAAGGTGCGCATAGCAGGTGTACCTGACGGCAAGGATCCCGACGAATATGTACGTCAGCATGGCAGCGCTGCTTTTGCACAGGTGCTGGCGGCGGCGCAGAATGGTATTGATTTTCAAATAGATGAAACTATCCTGCAAAATAATATTGCTAATTTAGCAGGAAAAGTAGAGGCTGTGTCGAATATACTACCATTCCTATTAGAATGTCAAAATGAAATTGAAGCGTCGGAGCATATCCGAAGGCTGGCACAGCGGCTGACTATTGATGAAGGCCTGATTGCGGAAGAATACCGCAAGGCAGCACGCAGAGGCGGCAGACAGCAGACTGGGCAGCCGACGGTGATTCCGGAGGAAAAAAGCGCCGGTATCGGTCAGCAGGCGGAAGAACTGCTTCTGAGATTGCTTTTGGAGCAGCCGCAGCTGTGTGACGAATGCCGTGCGGAAGTAAAGGAAACAGGCTTTGAAGATGCTGTGCTGGCACAGCTGTTTGACAGGTTGTGCGAGCTTGGCACCGCTTATACAACGGATAAGCTGAATAATGTCCTGGACGACGCGGCGCAGACAGCGCTGGCACGTATTTTGGCACATCAGCTTCCGGAGGGAGATATGGATAAGCTTATGCAGGACTGCCTCAGGCAGATGCGGCGGCTTCGTCTGGAAAAAGAATATGAAAAGCATCGTTTGCTGGCGGATGAATACGAAAGATCGGCAGATGAGCGTTTTCTCAGTGAATTAATGGAAAGTCAAAGGATAAAGAATGAAATCAAAAAACTCTATGGAAACCAAAATAAATAAGGAAGGAGGGGACACCATGGCTGCAGCTACTAAAATAACGCAGGAGCAAATTGATGAGCTTATCCGCAAGGGTAAAGCTAATAAGGGTGTTCTCACCTATGGCGATGTAATGAACCTCACCAATACTTTGGAAGATATTACGCCCGAAGATGTTGAGCATATCTACGAGGTTATTACACGTAAAGGTCTGGAGCTTGTTGATGATGACAATGCCTCCGACGAAGATATACTGCCTTTGGTAGGAAACGACGAAGATAATGATGAGCCCAGCAGCAGCGAGCTGGAAAACATGAGCGTTCCCGAAGGCATCAGCATTGACGATCCTGTACGCATGTACCTTAAGGAAATCGGCAGAGTACCGCTGCTTATCGGCGAGGATGAGGTTAAGCTCGCTAAGCGCATGGATAAGGGCCGTCAGGCAGAGCGTATTCAGCGCGGCAGAATGATTGAGCTGGAGGAGCCTGCTTTCACTGCCGAGGACAGCGGCAGCGCATTGATTGAAAAGCTGCGCAAGAGCTTGAAAGAGGAATGGCAGATTACCAATATGCGTTCTGTTTTCCGTGTAGCGCAGATGATTAAAAAGCGTCAGAGCGTAGGTCAGCCTTATACTGTTGATGATTACGAGGACCTGATTTTTGAATTTACCAAAGATGAGCGTCTGCATCTGCAGCGCCTGATGGCAGAACAAAGATGTCTGATTCCGGGCTGTGAGCAGTTCGTAGTAACGCGTGAAACAAGCGATTTAGATGATCACAAGCTTTATCAGATTAAGGCTATTCTCAACGAGCTTAGAGAGCGTATGAGTGACGGCAGAGAAAAGGATTCCGCTGTTGTTGAAGCTTACTGCAATCTGGATGAGGATTTCGAAAAGCTGTTGAAAGCAGTTGCACATCAGGGTGACGAAGCTAAGCAATGCTTGTCCGAAGCCAACCTGCGTCTGGTAGTAAGTATTGCCAAGCGTTATGTCGGTCGCGGTATGCTGTTCCTGGATTTGATTCAGGAGGGTAACCTGGGCCTGATTAAGGCTGTAGATAAATTTGACTACAACAAGGGCTTTAAATTCAGTACCTATGCTACATGGTGGATTCGTCAGGCGATTACCCGTGCGATTGCCGACCAGGCACGTACTATCCGTATTCCCGTACATATGGTGGAAACCATTAACAAGCTTATCCGTGTTTCCCGCCAGCTGCTGCAGGAGCTTGGCCGCGAGCCTTTGCCGGAGGAAATTGCCAAGGAAATGGATACCTCTGTTGACAGAGTACGCGAGATTATGAAAATTGCGCAGGAGCCTGTTTCTCTGGAAACTCCTATCGGTGAAGAAGAGGATTCGCATCTGGGTGATTTTATTGAGGACCACGATGCACCGGCACCTGCCGACGCTGCTTCCTTCACTCTGCTGCGTGAGCAGCTGGAGGAGGTTCTGGAAACGCTTACTATCCGTGAAAAGCGGGTATTGGAGCTGCGCTTTGGTCTGGAGGACGGCCGCAGCCGTACTTTGGAAGAGGTTGGCCAGCACTTTGGCGTTACCCGTGAGCGTATCCGTCAGATTGAGGCTAAGGCATTGCGCAAGCTGCGTCATCCCAGCCGCAGCAAAAAGCTGAAGGACTTCTTGGAATAATAGTTGACAAACAACTATATCTATTATAAAATAATACTGTTTGGTAGCTTGCATGGGCCTATAGCTCAGTGGTAGAGCCGCCGGCTCATAACCGGCTGGTCGTAGGTTCGAACCCTACTGGGCCCACCAATACCTTACATCAGCAAAACGAAGTGAACGCAGGTCGAAAGGCCTGCGTTTTTAATTCTATGAGTTGACATTTATCTGGTTATAGTGACATAATTAAATAGTTATCAAGAATATGGATTCATTTCACTGAATAAGTTTGAATAATTACCAAGGAGGCAAGAATGTTTACTTTAAAAAATGGTGACGGTATGGTTTGGCCTGACGGAAAGCGTATCGCCGTGATGGTTACCTTTGATTTTGATGCGGAGCTGCTGCGTAAATCTGTAATCGGCAAGCGAACAATCGGCTTTTCCGATACAAGCAGAGGTCAATATGGTCCTGATGAGGGCTTGAAGCGTTGTCTGGATATGCTTGAACGCCAACAGCTCAAAACTACCTTTTTTGTTCCCGGCCGCATTGCGGAGCTTTATGCAGATAAAGTTCAGCAAATAGCGGATGCAGGACATGAGCTTGCATATCACGGCTATCTGCACGAAGCCTCTGTAGATATGCCTGCTGATGAGGAAAGGGAGAATATGGCCAAGAGTGAGGCACTTCTGGAAAAAATAAGCGGCCGCAAGGTTGTCGGCTATCGCGGTCCGCTGGATTTATTGCCTAACTGTGCAATGCAGTTGATGGCTGAACGTGGATATTTATACGGGTCTACACTTAAGGATTGCGACTGGGCGTATGTGCATGAGGACTACCCGCTTGTGGAGCTTCCTACAGAGCCAACGCTGGATGATTTCTCCTGGTTCTACTTTTCTTATGCTGATGAAGCTACTATCACCTGCAGTTATCCGGTGGACTATGTTTACGATATCTGGAAGGATAATTTTGACGAGCTTGCCAATGAGGGTGACAAAATTTTTGTCCTCAAGCTGCATCCGCAGCTTATCGGCCGCAGCAGCCGCGTGCGCATGCTGGAGCGCTTTATTGCCTATATGAAGGCGAACGGCGCATGGCTTGCAAGCTGCGAAGAGGTAGCGCGTTACGTAAAGGAGTTTTACGCTAAACGTGCGGAAGGAGGCGAAGCATGATGAACTGGAACTGGCCTGATAATAAGCGCATTGCTTTACTGCTTTCCTTTGATATCGATGCGGAAACTCTGTGGCTTACACGCAACGATATCAATGAACGTCATCTGGTGCACATGTCCCGTGGTCTTTATGCCACGAAGCAGGGCTTGCCGCGCATCCTGAAGATGCTGGAGGAGGAAGGTCTTAAGGCAACCTTTTTCACTACTGCCTATACTGCGGAGATTCATCCGGAAATCATTCAATACATTGCAGCACAGGGACATGAAATCGGCTATCACGGTTATCTGCATGAAGTAAAGGATACCTATGAAGAAGAAAATGCGCTGATGGATAAGGTTGATGCTATCTTCCGCAGCCTTACCGGCAAACGTCCCGTAGGTGTGCGTATGCCTGATGGTATCTTGCATGATTTTCATAAGCAGCTCTGGCTGGACCGCGGTTGCATCTATTCCTCTAACTGGCGTAACAATGACGGGCCTTTCCTGCTGCAAATAGACGGAAAGGAAATACCTATCGTTGAGCTGCCGAAGGATGGTATTGTCGATGATACCTCCTATGACATGTACACGCTGCAGCATCCTGAGCATTATTACCTGCGCAGCGGACGCGAAATGGTGCAGATTTGGCAGGATGAGTTTGACGGCCTGGCAGACGAGGGCCGCATCATTAACTTTGTTATGCATCCGCAGTTTATCGGTCGTCCAGGATATGTTCGTGCATTGCGTTCATTTATTCATTATGCAAAAGAAAATGGAGCCTGGATTACTACTGACGAAGCCTGCGCTAAACATGTTTTAAAGCAGAAGGGTTATGATATTGAGGTTCATTACTGATTGAAAAAAATCTGTTGGCAGTGTCGTTGATTCTATGGTATAATAATTCATTATATGAGCAAGTTTACTCATTAAATGTACGGAGTAAACAGATATTAAAAATTGAGAGGGGTTTTTCTAATGAAAAAGTTTACAATGAAAAGTATTTTTGCTTTCTTGGCAACAGCAATGCTTGCCATGATGCTGGTAGGCTGCGGTAGCGAGAAAAAAGATGCTGCAGCTGATGCAGGCAAGGGTGACAAATGGGTTGTTGCTATCAACTCCACCTTCCCGCCGTTTGAATCCGTAAAGGAAGGCACCAAGGATTACCAAGGTGTTGATATTGATATCGCTCACTACATCGCCAAGAAGATGAACAAGAAAATCGAATTCACCGATATGAAATTCGCTTCTTTGGTACCTACTCTGCAAAGTGGCCGTGCTGATGTTATTATCTCTGCAATTTCTCCGACTTCCGAGCGTGAAAAGGTTGTATCCTTCTCCAAGCCTTATTATTTCCCGATGAAGGCTATTCTCTGCAAAAAGGGTGCAGGCTATGACGCTATGGATAAACTGAAGGGTAAAAAAGCCGGCGCTTCTATGGGTACTACCTATGCTAAAGAGCTGAAGGCTGTCGGCGGTATCGAAGTTGTTGAAATGGATACTACTCCGCTGGTTGTTCAGGATATTAAAAACGGTCGTCTGGCTGCAGGTCTGTTTGATTCTTCCCAAGCTGCTGTTTTCGTAAAACAAAATCCTGATCTGGAGCTGCACGTTCTGCAGGGAACTGTAGTAAAAGACGATACCTTTGCTATTGCGCTGCCGAAGGATTCCAAGGATGTTGAAAAAATCAACGAAATCCTGAAGGAAATGCGCACCAATGGCGAGCTGCACAAAATTCTCGTAGCTCATCTGGGTGAAGAAGGCACTAAAGAATATGAAGCTGCAATTGAAAAGCTGGATATTGCAAAGCTGTAAGAGGTGAATTGAGCAGATGTTAGATTTTTCCGTTCTGGAACCTTATATACCGCTTTTGGCAACCGCTGTCTGGATTACGCTTAAATTTACTTTCTTTTCTACAATTATGGGCTTTTTCGGCGGCTTTATCCTGGCGCTGATAACCCTGTCCAAAAACAGAGTTCTTTCCTTCCTGGCGAAGGTTTATATCTCTGTCTTCCGCGGTACGCCGCTTTTGGTACAGCTGATGCTGATTTACTTTGCGACACCGCAGCTGACGAGCTATACTATTTCTGCTTTGGAGGCAGGCGTGCTTTCCTTTGGTCTGAACAGTGCCGCATATATTTCCGAGGCACTGCGCGGCGGTATTCTTGCTGTCGACAAAGGTCAGTGGGAGGGCGCAATGTCCCTGGGCGTGCCTAAGCATCGCTTCCTGCTGGATATTATTCTGCCGCAGGCTATTAAGAATGCTTTGCCTTCACTGGTAAACGAAAGCATTATGCTGCTGAAGGATTCCAGCCTTGTTTCCGTTATAGGCGTTGCCGACACGTTGCGTTGGGCTGATCTGATTCAGGCAAAAACCTTCCGTGCGTTTGAAGCCTTTATCGTAGCAGCTGCTGTTTATTATGTTTTGGTTATGGCCCTGAACTTTTTGGGTGGTTTGTTAGAAAAGAAGGTGCGCATCAGTGATTGAGATTCAACACCTGTCTAAAAGCTTTGGCAATTTAGAGGTCCTTAAGGATGTTTCCCTGACAATAAAAAAAGGTGAAGTTGTGACCATTATCGGTTCTTCCGGTTCAGGAAAATCTACGCTTCTGCGTTGTATCAATCTGTTGGAGCAGCCTACCGGCGGAGCGATTTTATTTGAAGGTAAGGACATCGTAAATTCCAAAATTAAAATTGAAGATATCCGCAAGAATGCCTGCATGGTGTTTCAGCATTTTAATCTTTTTGCCAATATGACTGTTCTGGAGAATATGACCTACGCTCCCCGTGTAGTCAACGGTCTGTCCAAGCAGGAGGCCAAGGAAAAGGCTATGAAGCTGTTGGCAAAGGTTAATCTTTCCGACAAAGCCAATGAATATCCCAGCCGTCTGAGCGGTGGCCAGAAGCAGCGTGTAGCGATTGCGCGTGCTTTGGCGATGGAGCCGAAGGTGCTGCTTTTGGACGAGCCTACCTCCGCACTTGATCCTGAAATGGTCAAGGAGGTACTGGATGTTATCAAGCAGCTTGCCAATACCGGCATTACCATGGTTCTTGTTACCCACGAAATGGGTTTTGCCAAGGACGTATCGGATACAGTTTATTTCATGGACGGCGGTTATCTGATTGAAAGTGGTACGCCGGATGAAGTATTCAACCATCCGAAAACGGAACGCGCGAAGAAGTTCCTTGCTTCTGTTTTGGTATAAGGATATACTAATGAAAATATTTATAATTAATCCTGACTTTGGGGTTACTCCTGAGCAGATGGCAGCACGCTGTCATCTGCTCAGTGTGCATGTAGGTCCGGATGTGGAGCTGCACATGGAGTGCCTTGTTGAAAATCATATCGAAATTGATTCTGCTCTTGATGCTGCGCTTGCTGCACCTGAGATTATCAAAATGGCTGTGCGTGCGGAAAGCAAAGGCTATGACGCAGTCGTGCTGTACTGCTTCAGTGACCCCGCGGTGGATGCCTGCCGTGAGGTGGTAAGTATACCTGTAGTGGGCGGCGGTCAGGCTAGCTGTCTTCTGGCACCGCTGGTAGGCAGGCAGGGCTTTTGCTGGCAGATACTGCGCGTTATGCGGAAAAGCAGCTTTTTGTTGCTCAATGCGGTGTTGATCCTGCGCGTATTGCTGCAATCGGCGGCATTGAGGCCCGTGGTGTTGATTTGTGGGCAGAGCGTGAGCGTGTTCTGGACCTGCTTACGGAAGCCGGCAAAAATTTGCTGACGGCAGGCAGAGTGCAGGTACTGCTTTTGGGCTGCTTATCCTTTTTAGGCTTGGCGCACCCGCTCGGTGAGCGTCTGGGCGTTCCTGTTGTTGACCCGGCGGTGGCACCTGTGGCGCTGGCAGAATGCCTTGTACGGCAGGGGCTCAAAACAAGCCGCAAGGCTTATCCTGCGCCGCCTATGCGCAAACGGACGTGGCAGAGCGGCCAATTATAAACAGCTTGCTTTTCTATAGGAAATAGTGTAAGATAATATTAGTATTAAAATCTTAAGAAGAGAGGTTACTGTTTTAATGAAAAAGAGCTTACTGACTTTGATTATGGCTTTGGTTATGGCTTTAGCTTGCGCAACCAGCGCGTTTGCTGCCGAAGAATTGGGATATGTAAATGTTGAACGTGTTTTCCGCAGCTATCCTGATATTCAGACTACTATGAGCGTTATCAATCTGGAGCGCCAAAAGGCTGAAAATGAATTCAACGAAAAGGCTCCGAAACTTGACGACAAGGGCAGACGTGAGCTGGGCGAAAAATTATCCGCTCAGGTAGATAAGAAGGAAGCTTCCCTGCTGAATCCTATCCGCGAAAAAATCCGCAAAACTATCGGCCAGGTAGCAAAAGCTCATGGCATTGCTAATGTAGTTGATGCAAGTGCTGTTGTATTCGGTGGTAAGGATCTGACTGAAGAAGTCATCGCTGCTGTTGCTCAAGGCAAATAAAGGCTAATGTTATTGAAGGCTGTCGCAGGCAAGCGACAGCCTTTTTTAATGAGTGTGTTATAATATAAGTGCATTTTAGGCGAGGTGAAGCAGATGGAGCACTGTCCCTTTGATTTTTTCAGTGACGGGAAAAAACATACGATATGTCTGGTCGGCGGCGGCGGTAAAACGACGGTTATGTACGAGCTGGCAGCGGCATGGGCAGCCTGTGGACGCAGGGTACTGGTGCTGACGAGTACGCATATTCTGCGTCCCGTAGATGGCAGCTTTGCTGCCGATGTGCCTGCGGTGCAAAATTTGTGGCAGCAGCGGCGCTATGCCGTTATCGGTACGCCGGAGCTTGCTACCGGTAAGCTGACGTTACCGCCGCAAAGCGTGTATGAAGAGCTGAAGCTGCAGGCTGACGTAATTTTGTGTGAGGCTGACGGCTCCAGACATCATCCCTGCAAGGTGCCTGCGGAGCATGAGCCTGTGCTTTGGCCTGACAGTGATATAGTGCTTGCTGTTGCCGGTATGGATGCTTTGGGCCGCCCGTTGGCGCAGGCTTGCCAGCGTCCGCAGCTGGCAGCAGAGCTTTTAGGCTGCGGCGCAGAAAAAATACTTGATGAACAAATGCTGGCTGCTTTGCTGCTGTCTGAGCAGGGATCACGCAAAAATGTAGGAACACGCACTTATTATATTGTATTGAATAAATGTGACCTGCTAAAAGCAGCGCAGCAGGAGGAAATGCTTCGGCTGTTAGTGAGAGCAGGCATAGACGAGCATAGAATATGGCTTCGTGAAAGGGGAGAATAACAAATGCTGAAGATTATTGTACGCGGTGGCGGTGACCTGGCAACAGGCGTTATCCATCGCTTGTGGGGCGCAGGCTTCAAAGTTTTAGTGCTGGAATGTGCCAAGCCTGCGGCAATTCGTCGACAGGTAGCGCTGTGCGAAGCGGTGTATCAGGGCAGCGCTCAGGTAGAAGGACTCACTGCAAGGCTGATAAACTCTCTTGCGGAGGCAGATGCTGTCTGGGAGCATGATGAAGTACCAGTGCTGGTTGATGAAGCAGCGGATAGTGTGCATGCTTTTGCGCCTGATATTGTGATTGATGCGATTATCGCCAAGCGCAACCTTGGTACAAGCAGTACAATGGCACCGCTTGTTATTGCTTTAGGCCCTGGCTTCAGCGTGGGCGCTGATGCCGATGTAATTGTAGAAACGAAGCGCGGTCATAATCTGGGACGCATTATCCGCAGCGGCAGTGCTGCGCCGAACAGCGGCGTGCCCGGTAATATCGCAGGCTATAGCAAGGAGCGTGTGCTGCACGCACCCTGCGCAGGCGTTCTGCACGTTGTTCATGATATAGGCAGCATTGTGGAAAAGGGCGAAACTATTGCAACTATTACCGATGGCAGTAATCAGGTTGCTGTAACGGCAACTCTCTCCGGTCTGATTCGCGGCATGATTCGCGATGGCTTTGCTGTTACCGAAGGCTTTAAAATTGCCGATATCGACCCACGTAAAGAAGAACTGGCCAACTGCTTTACGATTTCGGATAAGGCACGCTGCATTGCCGGCAGCGTTCTGGAATTAGTCTGCCGTTATGCACAGGAGAAACAAAAATGAAGGATTTAATGAAAAAAATACAGGCGCAGGCTTTGGATTCGCAGCCTTGCTATCTTGTTGCGTTGATTGAGAGTGAAGGCTCTACTCCGCGCACCAGCGGCGCCTATATGCTGGTCGGAGAAAAGGGTTTGCTTTACGGAACCATCGGCGGCGGCGGTATGGAATATGCGGCGCAGCAGCTGGCACAGCAGCGTTTGCGCTGCGGTGGCGGCAGCTTTGTCAAAACATTTGACCTTTCTCCGGCAGCAGGTATGGCCTGCGGCGGCAGCTGTCAGGTGCAGTTCTGCTACATGCCTGTGGGGGAAGAAACGGGGGACTTGGCAGAGAAAGCTCTTAGTGCAATGAAGCAGCGTGCTCCCTGGTGCTTTTTACTGCCTTTGGGTGAAGGCAACGCACTGCCGCAAATAAAAAAAGACCTGCAGCTTGCAGGTCGCAGAGGTGTAATCAATATAGATGGCTGCGCTTATTATGCGGAGCAGTATGATTATGACGGTTCGGTTTATGTTTTTGGCGCAGGTCATGTTGCGCGTGAGCTGGTGCCGCTTTTGAGTCATCTCGGATTTAAATGCATCGTGCTGGATGACAGGGCGGAGTTTGCGGATGCGGCAGCCTTTCCGCAGGCGGAGCATGTACAGCAGGTTGATTTTACTAAGCTGCAGGAGGTTTGCAGCCTGACGGCAAAGGATTACGCGGTGGTAATGACGCGCGGCCATGTGCATGACGCTAATGTGGAGCGCTATCTGTTGACTACGCCTGTCGGTTATATCGGCATTATGGGCAGTAAAAATAAAGCAGCTATGGCCAGAGCCGCTTTGCTGGCGGACGGTTACAGCGAGCAGCAGCTCGCACGTGTGATTACGCCCATCGGAATCGATATAGGCAGTGAGACGCCGGCGGAGATTGCGGTGAGTATTGCAGCACAGTTAATCAAAAATAGAGCAGAACGTGTATAAGGCATCATATACTTTCATCAAGAGCACCTCGACGTAGCTTCAGAACGCGTATAAGGCATCATATACTTCATCAGGAGCACCTCGACGTAGCAGTAGTACGCCGTCGGTGCTCCTTCTTCGTCTCTGATACCTTCTCCGCGTTCTGTTTAATGGTAAAGGTATCAAATATTTTCTCCGCGTTCTGGTTAAAGAGTAAATAGCTCTGATACTTTCTCCGCGTTCTGCTGATGAGGTAAAGGTATTGTACCACATACTTCATCTATATAAAAAAGAGCACCTCAACGTAGCAAAAGTACGTAGTCGGTGCTCATTTTTAAATTTCTCTTTTGAACTGCGAACGAAAAACGCTATTTGATAAAATTTATACGGATTTTCTCTGTAATTTTCTTTACAATATTGCCTGATATGCGATAAAATATATGCATGAAAAAATGAAGGGGTGCTTATATGTCTAAGTTTGTTAAACTGTCTGAGGAAGCCTACAAGTTTGAAGGCAAGCTGTCTTTGAGCTCGGCTATTCCTTTAGGTCTGCAGCATGTTTTGGCTATGTTTGTCGGCAATCTTACGCCGGTTCTGATTATTGGCGGTGCCTGCGGTATTGTCGGCGGTGCCGGTTTTGAACAGTTGCAGGTTGTTTTGATTCAGAATGCGATGATTGTTGCAGGTCTGGTAACTCTGCTGCAGTTATATTCCGTTGGTCCCTGCGGTGGCAAGGTGCCTATTATCATGGGTACAAGCTCCGGCTTTATCGGTGTATTTGCCGGTATCGTTGCAACCTTGGGCAGTGGTGTTGTCGCCTATGGCGCTATTATGGGTGCTTCGATTATCGGCGGCGTTTTTGAAGCAGTGCTCGGCCTCGTGCTCAAGCACATCCGCCGTTTCTTCCCGCCTGTTGTCTGCGGCACTGTTGTACTGTCCATCGGTCTGTCGCTGATTTCCGTAGGTATCAATTCCTTTGGCGGCGGCTTTAAGACTAAGGACTTCGGTTCTATCGAAAACCTGCTGCTTGGTTTGTTTGTACTTTGTGTTATCCTTTTCTTTAAGCATGGCACTAAGGGCTTTTTAAGCTCTTCTTCCATTCTGCTTGGTATTATTGCAGGCTATATCGCTGCGATTTTCATGGGTTTTGTGCTGCCTACAACCGCAGTTACGCCTGACGGAGTAGAATACACCAAATCCTGGGTACTGCATTGGGACAAGGTAGCGAACGCCTCCTGGTTCGCTGTGCCTCAGCTTATGCCGGTTGATATCGTATTTGATATGCGTGCTATTATGCCTGTATTGATTATGTTTGTTGTTACTGCAGTAGAAACTGTCGGTGATATTTCTGCTGTTGTTGAAAGCGGTCTGAACCGTGAAGCTACGGACAAGGAATTGTCAGGCGGCGTTATTTGTGACGGTATTGGCTCTGCTATCGCTGCTGTTTTCGGCGTACTGCCCAATACTTCCTTCTCTCAGAATGTAGGTCTGATTGCTATGACGAAGATTGTTAACCGTTTTGCTTTGGCAACCGGTGCGGTATTTTTGATTCTCTGCGGCCTGATTCCCAAGCTGGGGGCGTTGGTTTCCATTATGCCGCAATCCGTTCTGGGCGGCGCTGCTGTAATGATGTTCTCCTCTATTGTTGTCAGCGGTATTCAGCTGGTTACTAAAGAGAAGCTCAATCCGCGCAGCCTGACGATTATTTCCGTTGCTTTAGGCGTTGGCTACGGCATGGGCGCTACACCCGGCATCCTGGCACACTGCCCGGAGGCTATGCGCATGATGTTCGGTGAATCCGGTATCGTTCCGGCAGCCTTTGTAGCAATTCTGCTGAATATTATTCTGAATAGGGGCGAAGACGCTCAAGCTTAGTTTTATCCTGCTGTGTATCTATATCCAGCAGCTCGTTGATATCCTGAACTGGTACTTTTACTACCAGTTCAGGATATTTTTTTGTCAGTACGGAACCGCCTTTGTCCTGCGGCAGCTGTTGCAGCTCGTCGGCAAATTTTACAGGGAAGATAATGGGATTGCCGGGAGTTTCTTCGTAATACAGGCGATGAATTTTTTGCGGTTGTGCTAAAAAGCTTTCGGCGAGGCGGATGAGCGAAGCCTGCTGCAGTAACGGCTGGTCGGCCACAGCAAAAAGCAGGCCCTCGGCCTGTGGCAGCTGCTGCTTTATATAAGCGGTGCCTAAGCGCACGGTGTCGCTCAGATAGGGCTTGTCGTGGAGCAGGCAGGGGATTTGCTGCTGCGCGCAGATTTCCGCAACCTCCTTATGGCGTGTGACAACGATACGCTTGGCGAAAAGTCCTTGGCTGATATCAAGGATGTGCTGCAGCATGGGCGCTCCGTCGATGGCTGTCAGCAGCTTGTTGGTGCCGAAGCGGCGGCCTACGCCGGACGCCAGGATGATGCAGGCTATTTTAGAATATTTTACGTTCATAAAGTTACCTCACGGTTTTGATTATATATCATTATTATAAGACTGAATGGTGGTGCTAACAAGCGGGGGAGTACCGGTTAGCAGAAAAATATATTTTATCCGCAAAAACAAAAAACTCTGTAACCGAAGTTACAGAGTTTAGTTTCAAGTGGTGGCCCTGGCAGGATTCGAACCTGCGACCTTTTGATTCGTAGTCAAACGCTCTATCCAACTGAGCTACAGAGTCACATCAGCGTTGCTGTTGTTTCAAGCAACAATGATATTATAGCGAAAAGTACGCTTCTTGTCAACACTTTTTTGCAATTATTTTTTAGATTTTTTGCCGACAGCTTTTTCTTTGGCAGCAGGCTGATGTTTTTCCAGCCAACCGCAGTAAATGAAGAAGCCTAAGGCAATGAGGAAGAAGCCTAAGCTGGTTGCCTGAGCGGATTTCAGTCCGAACAGCCAAGGCTCGGCGTAGTCACCGCGCAGCATTTCCAAAAAGAAGCGGACTACGGAATAAAGCATGGCGTACATACATAAAGCCTGACCGCGTGCATGCTTGGTGGTGCGGAATAAAAGCAGCAGGGCAAAAATGACGATGTCCAGCTGACCTTCCCAAACCTCTGCTGGCCACAGGGGTACGGGGCCGTAGGTTTTGTAGGCCAGCGTGCCTTCCGGGTACAGAATACCGAAGCTGCCACCGGTAGGTGTGCCGAAGGCATCACCGTTGAGCAGGTTCGCCATGCGTCCGATGGACTGGCCGATAAGCAGAGAAGGCGAAATGATATCCGCCAGAGCTACCCAGTCGATGTCATGCAGCTTGCAGTAAACAATGCCGGCAGCAATGCCTGCCAGCATACCGCCTTGCACGGCCATGCCACCCTGCCAGACGAAGGGGATTTCCAACAGATGATGGCTGTAGTAATCCCAGTCGAAGAAGAAAACATCCCACAGCCTGCCGCCGATGAGACCGGCAAAGCCGCCGTAGATGCCGATGTCTAAAATGTGCTCGTGCCAGCGGCCGTCCTGCTTAGCCAAAAAGTAGGCAGTGCCGGTAGCTAAAAATATTGCTGTACAGAGCATCAGACCATACATGCGTATGGGAAAATCGCCGATAAAAAAGAGATATTGATGCATTATGAAGAAGGCCTCCTAAAAAATCTAACTAATATTTTAACACATTCCGGTGTTTTTATCAGCGAAAAAGTTGTGATTTCTTTATTCAGAAAGCTTATTTAATTTAACAGCGAAGATAGTATTGCGTGACATGTTGCTTATGTCATTATCCACAGCGTCAATATTATGATATAATGAGGGAAGCGATATGAGCTTCAGTGAAGCAAAAAATAGAGAAAGAAGGTCTGCAAATTTATGAAAGCATTAACTTATATTGAACACGGTAAGTTTGCGCTGCAGGAAAAGGCCAAGCCGCAGCTTGTTTCTGCACGTGATGCTATTGTGCGCGTAACGCTGGGAAGCATCTGCACCAGTGATTTGCACATCAAGCATGGCTCGGTACCTCGTGCTGTGCCTGGAATTACCGTGGGCCATGAAATGGTGGGCGTGGTGGAAGCGGTTGGCGCTGACGTAAAAACCGTGAAGCCCGGTGACCGCGTGACGGTAAACGTAGAAACGTTCTGCGGCGAATGCTTCTTCTGCAAGAAGGGCTTTGTCAATAATTGCACCGATCCTCATGGCGGCTGGGCGCTTGGCTGCCGCATTGACGGCGGACAGGCTGATTTTGTGCGTGTACCCTATGCCGACCAGGGCCTTAACAAAATTCCTGACAATGTCAGCGATGAGCAAGCGCTTTTTGTAGGCGATATTCTTGCTACCGGCTTTTGGGCAACACGCATTTCGGAAATCACCGAGGAGGATACCGTGCTGATTATCGGTGCCGGTCCGACGGGTATCTGCACCCTGCTGTGCGTTATGCTGAAGCAGCCGAAGCGCATCATCATCTGCGAGAAGGATGCTGCCAGAGCGGAGTTTGTCAGCAAGCATTATCCCGATGTACTGCTTTGCGAGCCTGAGGAGTGCGAAGCGTTTGTTAAGGAGCATTCCGACCATGGCGGTGCGGACGTTGTTCTGGAGGTTGCCGGCGGTCGCGATACCTTCCAGCTGGCGTGGAAATGCGCGCGTCCGAACGCTATCGTAACGGTTGTGGCGCTCTACGATGAAGCGCAGAGTCTGCCTTTGCCCGATATGTACGGCAAGAACCTTATTTTCAAAACCGGTGGCGTGGATGGCTGCGACTGTGCGGAGATTCTGCGCCTGATTGAAGAAGGCAAAATTGATACCACGCCGCTGATTACGCATCGCTTCAAGCTGGCGGATATCGAGGAAGCTTACCGCATTTTCGAAAACAGATTAGACGGAGTTATCAAGATAGCGATTACCGAATGATTTTTTTGCAAAGGATGTTCTAAGAGGGGCGATTTTATGATTAAGCATATAACAACAACACCGGCAAAGGCTTTAGAAAAATTAAAAGCAGGCAACGCCAGATATATTAATGCCAAGGTCAACAGCGAGGACATTTCGCAGGGCAGAAGAACAGATACCTTGGTTAACGGTCAGAAGCCTTATGCGATTATTATTACCTGCTCTGATTCCCGCGTGGTTCCGGAGAATATTTTTATGACGGGAATCGGCGAGCTTTTTGTTATCCGTATTGCCGGAAATGTCATTGACGAGCACCAGCTGGGCAGTATCGAATACGCTGCAAGCCATCTGGGTGCGCCGCTGATTGTTGTTATGGGGCATACGCATTGCGGTGCGGTGCATGCTGCAATCAACCATGATCCGGAGGGCTATATCAAATTTATTACGGATAAAATCAAAGCAGCGATTGGCGACGAGTGCGACCCGTATAAGGCTGCCTGCTTGAATGTCAAAAGCTGTGAAGCGGAAATCGAAGCAAGCCTGGAGATTCAAAAGGTTGAGCATCAGGAGGGCCTGCGCGTTGTCGGTGCTATGTACCATCTGGAGAATGGTGTGGTAGATTTTATCTAAAGCAGATTATTTTGAGCTGCCTTGAGCTTAGCGTCTTGAGGCACTTCTTTTTTGTAAGTTAATTTCTCAAAATTCATAATAATGCGCTTGACAGAATTGTGGCTTGAATGTATTATGTATACATAATACAGATTTCGATTAAAAGCAGCTTTTACACGCTTTTGCAGAAGGAGGCAAATGTATTATGCGTAAAGAACACGACTTTTTAGGTGAATTAGAAATTCCTGATAATGCATATTATGGTATACAGACCATGCGTGCCATGGAAAACTTCCAGATTACAGGCTATACTGCCGATCCGCTTTTTATCAAAGCCTTGGGTATGGTCAAAAAGGCTGCGGCCTTGGCCAATATGAAAATCGGTCTTTTGGATGAAAAAATCGGCAATGCTATGGTTCAGGCCTGCGATGATATTATCAGCGGCAAGCTGAACGACCAGTTCCCGACCGATCCGATTCAGGGCGGTGCCGGAACATCCTTCAATATGAATACGAACGAAGTAATCTGTAACCGCGCTTTGGAAATTCTAGGTCGTCCGCGCGGAGATTATGACTATATCAGCCCTAATAACCATGCCAATATGTCGCAGTCCACTAACGATGTTATTCCTACATCCATCCGTGTCTGCGCTCTGATGCGCGCCGAACAGCTTATTATTGCCTTGGAAAACCTGGCGGATTCCTTCGATAAGAAGGGCGAGGAATTCAAGGATGTGCTGAAAATCGGCCGTACCCATCTGCAGGATGCTGTGCCTATTACCTTAGGCCTGGAGTTCAAAGCCTTTGCTTCCTCCATGCGCAGACGCAGTAGCTGCATTCGCCGCAGCTGTGAGCTGCTGCACACCATGAACATGGGCGCAACAGCAGTAGGCACCGGCCTGAATGCCGATCCCGAATATATCAAAGAGGTTTGCGAACAGCTTACGCTGGTTACCGGCGAGAGCTTCACTACCGCGGACAATCTTGTCGATGCTACCAGTAACACGGATATCTTCACCGATTTATCCTCCAGTTTGAAAACATCGGCACTGTCGCTGATTAAAATTTCCAATGACCTGCGTCTGATGGCCTCCGGTCCGAGGGCAGGCTTCTGCGAAATTACGTTGCCGCCGCGTCAGCCCGGATCCTCCATCATGCCGGGTAAGGTTAACCCCGTTATCCCCGAGGTTGTAGACCAGACCTGCTATCAGGTAATTGCCAATGATTTGGCTGTAGCCTTCGGCGTAGAAAACGGCCAGTTCCAGCTCAATGTTATGGAGCCTGTTATGGCTTACAATATTTTCAATTCCTTACGTTTCCTGACCAATGCCGTTAATACTCTGCGCACCCGCTGCGTAGACGGAATTAAGGCTAATCGTGCCCAATGCGCGGAATGGCTGGATAAGAGCGTGGGCATTGTTACGGCGTTGCTGCCGCATATCGGTTACGAAACCTGCTCCGTTTTGGCGAAGGAGGCGCTGGCAACCAACAGAAATATTAAGGACCTGCTCATTGAACGCAAGGTGCTGAGTAAAGAGGATTTGGATGTTATCCTTGCTCCTGCGGAAATGACCAGACCGGGTATTGCCGGCAAGGAGCTTTTGAAGAAAATTCATGAGTCCAGAGAAGAACTGGTGTAAAGCACAAGAGAGCAGTTCTGTTATAACAATAGAATAAAAGCAAAAGCTGCAGCTATGCTCCTGAGTACGGGAGCAGGCTGCAGCGTTTTAATTTGAGCTTTGGAAAATTTGCTTGTTAGCACAAGAAAATTTCTTCCGTCCCACCCGAAATCATGCTTTGGGGTGGGGGAAAAAGAGCTTCTTGTTGCTATAATTATAATGACAGGATTGATGAATCTAATTTAGGAGGTTGATGAATATGTGTATTGCTAAGAAATTGTTTTCCTGCTTAGCCTTATTTTTACTTTGCATCGTGTGCTTGCTTACAGATGCACCCAAGGTTCGGGCAGCGGAATTCCTGACTGCTGATGACGGAACATTTCTTTATATGAACAGCAGAGAGCTAGCAATCAGTGATGAGGAAGAAGGCGTGCAATTCTTCCTTGCCGATGACGGCACTCTGCAGCTGATGAACAAAAATACCAAAGATGTTTATAAGACCTTTGTTCCTGCGGAGAATGGAATGGTTGGCTATAGGGTGCGGGATGTTTTTACCGCTAATCCCGAAAAAATATTTTTTGAAATAAATGCTACTATCGGCGCTCATGAGCAGAACTGCGGTTATTGGCTTATCGGTAAGGAAAACGGACAATGGGTGACCTATGTAACCTTGGAAGATTTGGCGAAAAACGGCTATGCCATTGACCAATGGCGGCAGATTGTAACCAAGATTAACACGGATGGCAGCGGACGTTTTATTCTGCTCAGCCAATATGAATATATGCCTCCGGAAGCAACCTTCGGCATGCAGAAAAAATATTGCACGGATTTGCAGCTGGAGCTTTTGTGGGATGATGCAGCGCAAGGGTTTGTTATGCGCAGATTGTAATAAGCATATGGAATAAGTAAAACAGGCAGCGGATGTGCTGCCTGTTTTGCGTGCAGAAATCTATGCTTTATTTAGAAATATTTTGTGAGCAGGGCCTCTGTCAAAGGATGCAAACAGTGCATTAGGTTCTGTGGCGTAATTTAACCAATAAAAAACGCTGATGCTTATGCATCAGCGTTAACTTCTGGTAGCGCTAAAGCTGTACATTGATGTGGGAAAACTATATAATTATAAATCTACAGCTTCTAGAAAACTATATACTAAAGCACGTAAATGTGTAGGTTGAAATTTAATCGCTAATAGTAATTATATTATCATTTTCAATATTGTCCAGTATTTCTTTTGAGATTGCTATGCGTTCTTCTGGCGTATAGCATTTTTTCCATTCCAGTTCACGAGGATCTTCTACTTTTTCGCTCCAATCTTCATCAAGCAGCTCATTATCAATCATTTTATTTATCCTCCAATCATAAGTGCTATATTTATATTATCACAAATAAGAAAAATATCAAGTTCTTAATTTGTGTGAGTTTCTGAACCGCTTTCTTACACATAGAGCACTACAAAAAGTAGTACTCATGTCTTGCTCATCACAAACTATAACTAACTTACCACAATATAACCTCAAATTATTGAAACAAGCCCTCTTGCCTTATTTGCGTTATCAAGAGGGCCTGTTTTTGTCATACAGGAGATTGAATTAGTTTAGATTAATTACACTTCACCACAGCTGCAGCCATTGCTAGAAGAATCATCAGAACCATTGCCGCCTTGATACATGGGATCATTATCAAAATCAGGCTCAATATAGCCAAGCTCATGCCAAGGAGCTGCGTGCAGGCGTGCAATTGTAACTTCAGCAGGTGGGACCTCCTTTTCATCGATAGAAGTAGGTGCAGCCATAGCAGAAGCGGTGATACCAAGAGCCATAATCATAGTAAGCATAATAGTTTTTTTCATAGTAAATTACCTCCAAAATTATTAATAAGATAGGATTAGGTTTAACAATAAAATTCTTAGCCAAAAACGTTATTTTGTTGTCCGTTCTAATTGGTGGCTTAGAACTAGCCGTTTAAATAAAATAGAAGAACTTACGCTATAGAATCACTTCCCTCTGCGACAATTTTTATTTGCTTTTCGCACATATTAAGGAATTGCGATTAGCCTAAAGGCAAGGCTGCGTAGCACCTGCTTGCAGGTCTGCCTTGCCTGCAGGCGTATGAGCAATTACAATATGTGCGAGAAAAGCAATAAAAAATATTTTTTGTGCCGCAGGCACTGTTTTATCTGCGCACCATAGAACTGATAAATCCAAAGATTTTATAACGACCAGTCGGAATACATTTGCATTTCTGTAATTTGCAATTTATCCATTGGCTTTTGATTATCGTCATGCCAATAAACAGGTATATTGACCTCTTTAGTCTCAGTAAGTTTGCTGATTAATTCACTAGCTTTGTCACGGTAATATTTGGGATAAATACCTTTTGATGTACATTGAGCAGTAGTGGCTTTCTTAGATTTATTCTGCGCATAGGTTGCGATAACTTCACTTGTTTTATCGACTTGTAAAACTATCAATTGATTTGCTGATTTGCGTTTGGATAAATCATATTGGTTAGCAGTAGCATTGACGCTATTAACAGAAGTTGATAAAACATAATTTTCAACTTTAGGTACTTCAATATCAGTAAGTTCGATAGATTTAGGTACGGATACGTTATTAGCATTGTTAGACAAATCATAGTCAAGCATAGAAAATTGTTTGCCTAAAGATAGTTCATAAATTGGAGCTTTTCCCTTGATAACATTATCGTAAAGTCGTACAGCCTTAGCAACTTTTCTGCCTTCTTTGATTTCTGTACTCAAAACGCAGTATGTCTGATTATCATGCGTATATTTCGGCAAACTATTAACAGAAATGGTACCTTCAATCATGGTGTACTTATTAACCATGTTAGGTACTTTTTCTGCATAAATTACGGTATCAGAAGCCAATGAATCAAGTCCATATTTTAGGTTAAGATATCTGTCAAGCTTCTTCTTAGCAGAAAGCATTAAGCCATAGGTCTTTCTACGCTCAAGGTAATATGCTTTATTGCGTTTAGTGAGTGCGTCAATAATTCTTTGCTTCTTATTTTTCCATACATCTGTAGCAATTGCAGCTTTAAACTCACCAATCTTTTTGCCTAAAATACGTTGTTCAGTATATAGGTTATTCAATTCTTTAAGAGTAGCAGCATACGTATTTTTATCATAGGCTTGATTATTAATTACAGCATTATCAAAAGCTTTTTTATCAGCAGATAATGCTGTAATTTTTTCGCGTATTTTAGCATATGCAGTATTCGTAGCAGCATACTCATTGTTAAATAATAATTCGTATGCTTGCTGATGAATTTGTTTTTTGGATAGCATCTTTTTATCATAATCAGCAAGCTGTTCTTTATAACTATCAACAGCTTGGGTTGTAGTTTCAATGAGAAGATTAACTTCTTCAGATAAATCAGAAGAAGTGATAACATAAGCAACTGCTTTATCAGCTTGATACTGTTTTTCAGAATAGTCTTTCTTATTTTTCTGCTCACGTAAAGCTTCTTGGCGTTCTTTCTGAATAGCCTTAGCAAGTTTACGCAGTAAAAAGTCTTTGGCAAATAATAATATTTTCTTTTCGGTGTCATCGGTATCAATCGGTACTTTTACTTCCTCACCTTCAGAATGCTTTTCTTCAACGTCTTTTATTGTTTTTTTTATACGTTCCATAACAAGGGGATTGAGGTAAGCATTACCTAGATGTGGAGCAGGATTTCGGTTCAGTAAAGCAGCATCTTCAGTTTTTCCCTGGTCGATAAGTTCATCGTGTTGAGCTTTCAATGTGCGTTCATCTATATGACATTCGGAAAGATTTTTTTCAACAAATTTTGCATTAACGATTTCTGCCCAAGTTTTACGTAATTGTAGAATATCTGTCTTTGATTGGTATTGTCTGCTAATTTTATATCCACCCGACAATTCACCTGTACGATTGACAGAATAACGTCTGAAATATAATTCCGGACCTAAAGGACGATCTTTTTCAATGATTTTTTCATTGAACATCAAATGACAATGGATATTTCTGTGCTTTTTGTCAAAAGCAGCTGCCTTGTTATGTACGGCAAAAGAATAAGCATGATTATCCTTAATACCGGTGCGCTTTAACAATTCTTCAACGCAAGCAATATTATCTTCAAGTGAAAGCTCTTCCTGCAGCCCTAGTAAAAATTCTCTATAACCACGTGCTTTGGCTGGCTTATTTACTTCGCAGGCTTGCCAAAAGTCTTTAGGAGTGTTTGCCCAGGAAGGCATATTGCCAGATTTGGTAAACACTAAATCTTCTTCACGATTTGACATATGAGCGTATTTGCCTTCTCGTGCAATATAGTCATAATGCACCCTTGTATGGATTTGATTACCATTTTTGGCTTTACCATGGGCAATATTGCGAAACAAGTAATGCATTAGTCATTCTCCTTGATAATTTTCTCATAAGGGCCTTGCCTTCATACTCCTATTGAGGCTTTGCCCCAAACCCTGCGGCGTAGCCGCCTGCGCTTTGCGCCTGTGCCTTTGGCACACCCGCCCGGAAAGGGCGGAAAACCGCTCAAGCGTGTGGCTTGCGCAGTGCATTTCTATAGAAATGCGTAAATGCGCATTCCCATCTCTTAGAGTACATTCTAACATCTTTCTCACTGATTATCAAGGAATATATATATCGTCGAGTGAAGAAAATATATAAATATCCTAATTTAGTATTGATTTTAATATCTAATATAGTATAATAAAGGTGAAAATCCAGAAAAGGAGCCGAGGTTATGGATCAACAAAAGATGTTTTTTCCTAAAGGAAATCCAACAGATACCTTTGATAAAGATGCTCATGGAAGGTTTCAGAGTGATTTGATGAATCTTGCTTATGATAAGCATCTGAGCAAAGAACGTAATATCTTCTTAGTTGGATTATGTGGAGTATGTGTAGCAGCAGTAGTATATATTGCCACTACCGCAAATTACAAAACGTATGTTGTGCGTGTGAATGATGCCACCGGTCAGATTGAAGCAGGACAACAGCTGAAGGCTGTTGCTTATAATCCTAAAGAAGCGGAAATAAAATATTTTCTATCTCAATTCGTAGAAAATATTCGTACTGTGCCTTTAGATCCAATTCTATACCGCAAAAATTGGCAAAATGCACAGCAGTATATGACTACAGCTGCAGCCCAAAAATTGAATGGACTTATTGCATCGGAAAATCAAGCTGCAAAGTTAGGACAGTATACAACATCAATCAAAATAAGGTCTGTACAAATGCAGCCAGGAAGTCAGCGTACATATCAGGTACGCTGGTCAGAAGATACCTATAGCATTGGTGGGACGAACACCGGTAAACAAGATATTTATGTTGCTTTGTTTACTGTAGCTATTGAGCCACCAACGAATGAAGCTGCATTCCTGGTTAATCCTCTCGGATTAAAAATTGCAGATCTTAACTATGCAAAAGAGACGTCTAACAACAAATAGGAGCGTGCAGAATGAAAGGTAAAACATTAACCAGAATTTTAGTAGCTTGCGCTGCGTTGTCGATGATTCCTTTTAACAACACGTTTGCTGCAGAACCAAAAGCTATATACCGTATTGATGATGCAGAATTGGTTGCTTCACAACTTAATTATGAATATTATCCTGAAAGCTTATACAATGTCGATTGCCAAGTGGGATATATCACCGACATTGTTCTTAAACCCGGTGACAGTGTAACACATATTGCTGCAGGTGATACAGCACAATGGATGGTTGATTCAGCAACTATTGGGAACGTTACACATATTTATGTAAAACCTCTAGTCAAAAATGTTGATACCAATTTCATTATCACGACTAATAAACATGTTTATAGGTTAGTCCTTAATTCTTCAGATTTTTATATTCCAATTGTGAAATGGAATTTTAGCAAAGAAGATACGGAAATAGCTGCTGCTATCAAGAAAGCTAAAGAATCTCGTGAGCAGACAAATGATAAGCAAGCTAAGATTTCTTTTGCACAACGTTTACATAATTACGCTTACGAAATAAAAAAGAAGAAAAATATTGAGGCTGATTTTTGTCCTACAGCTATTTACGATGATGGCGTAAGAACTTACATACGAATGCCCAAAAGCAACAAATACGATCTGCCTGTGCTCTATAACGTAGACCGTGAAAATAAAATGACATTAGTAAATTATAGAGTCAAAAATAATGTTTATATTGCTGACAGATGCTTTACTCATGCCAGACTTGTTTTTGGAAAAAAGATGAGCCTAGATTTTGTACCTTTGAAAAAGGCTGGTGATGATAAGTGAGTTTTCTCCAAAACTTTAAAGAAAGATTCAGTAAAAAAGATGAGAATGTAGAGCAATTTCTCCAAAATGAAGAGATGCCTTCGGAAGATATTGAGGATGAGCAGGACAATATAAGTGTACCTGATGAAGATGCTCCGGAAGATGGTGCGAAAACAGTAAAAGGGAAGCTGGTAAAAGGTATTGCTTTTGGTGTAGCTGCTATAGCAGTAGGTGCTGTTGTAAGTAATATGATGAGCACTCCCAAACATAATCCTCAAGGCAAGGAAAGTACAGATTTATCTGCTAATACAATAACAGCTAATCCTGCGCAGGGCATTCCTGATAATTATGCTGATATTGCAAAATACCAGGCAAAGAATAATAAGCAGCAACCTATAAAACCAGTTAATGCTGAGCAGCGTTTGGCTGGTCAGCAACAAGGTCAACCATATAATGCAAACCACAGTAATGCATATAGACCTGTATATGAAAGCTCTTCTTCGTATATGCCGGCAAATAATGCTGGTAATTATTCTCATGGCAGTACATATAACAGCGGTTCAGATGCAATGCAGTTTGCACAACAACAAGCGAAAATTGCCGCAAGCCCTATTTTATTTGATATCAGTAAATTTGCCCAGGCTGCAGCAAGCATGAGTACAGCAAATGCTGCTCCTGCTCCGATGCAGACAACTAATGACAGTTATGATACTGGCTTTACTCTCTATGCTGGTACCGTGATACCTGCAACTCTGCTGACCGGTGTGACAAGCGAAGTAAATAACGGTGATGTAGTAGCGCAGGTAAGACAAGATGTATATGACAGTCTTACAGGAATGCATCTGTTAATTCCTCAAGGTTCACGTCTAATCGGTGTATCTGGCTCGGCCGGCAGCCGTGGCAACAAATGTATTGGTGTTGCCTTCAAGCGCATAATTTTTCCGAATGGATACAGTGTGCAGTTGCCAGATCAAAAGGCTATAGATGGCACTGGTTTTCCTGGATTGAGGGATAAATATGATGACCATGCTTCTACTCTTTACCGCACAGCTTTCCTTGGGGCTTTACTTGCTGCGGTAGCTCAATCGTCTACTGGTAATTCCAGTGGCTATGATAGCAGAAGCCCTGGACAAGAAGCTGTCAGTGGTGCTGTAGCAGAAGTGCTCGACACAGCACATACGATTGTCGAAAGAGATGCCAATATGGCTCCTACTATTACTATTACGCCTGGTGCACAATTCAGCGTTTTCATCAATGCTGATATAGCACTTATGGAATATCTTTATTAATGATTTTGGGGTAAAGGACATCATATGAATCAGGGTACAAGGTTTATTACAGCAACAGCCCCGTTCTTTATTGGAATTTGGAGCGCAACACAAAAAATTGCTAATTATTGTGAATATGATCCTATTCTTGGAGAGCCAATCATAAAGTTTTGTCATCTTTATGCTCCTTGGCAATGGTTTGTATGGTACGGAAAATTTCATCAATACATTCCGGATTTGTTCCGTTCGTCTTTAATACCACTTGTTGTAGGCGGTGTTGTCAGTCTTGCTCTCATGATGTTTCTTAGATCACCAGAAAAACGTGATAGTCATGGTAGTGCTCATTGGGCTGAATATAACGATTTACGTAAGATGGATCTGTTCAATAAACACGGAGTAGTTGTAGGCTTATATGACGATAAATTAGCCAACGGCTTTTTTATCAAAAAATGTACCGACATTCTGAGATGGATAGAAGGTAAAAAGAATGAAACAGGTAGTAATTTCTATAAGAAAATCTATAAAAATTTTCTTGGCTTTTATGCTTCTCTCAATCATTATTACCTGCACGACAACAGCAATAAACATTTGGCAGTTGTCGCCCCTACTCGTAGCGGCAAAGGTGTTGGTTTAATAATTCCTACTCTACTAGGTGGTTGGACAGAGAGCTGCATAATAAACGATATAAAAAGTGAAAACTGGGGTGTTACGGCCGGCTATCGCAAGAAAATGGGGCAGACTGTAATCAAGTTTGAACCAACAGCAACGGATGGCAGCACAGCACGCTGGAATCCCCTTAATGAAATACCCATTGGTACGGAAGAAGAGGTAAGTGCCTCGCAAAATCTTGCTTATGTCATTGTCGATTATGAAGGCAAGGGTAAGCTTGATTTCTGGGGAGCAAGTGCAGCTGTTGTAATACAAGCAGTCATATTACATTTGAAATATGCTCATTTTGCTGATCCGGAAAACTATCCGTTTGAGCCTAATCTGTATACGGTAGCTGCGTTTATGAAAGCCAATGTAATACCTGCTTTTGATAAAGATGGTAATCCTATTATTGATGAGGAAACAGGCGAACAGGCTATGACTGTCGCAGATTTCATTGCTACATTGCAGCAATTGATTGAGTTCCCACACGTTCCGGACGAAGGACTGCATATCCGCGAATGGAATACGAAAAAATGCGAATACGTTGAACGTGTTATGTTTCCCAAAGATTTGCAGGAGCTTTATCCTTTTGAAAGCAGCTTAATGCATATGCCCAATACCCACCCTATCATCTTTAAATGCTTCAGTGAAATAATAAAGAAACCGCCTAATGAATGTGGTTCTATTATTTCTACCGCGAATACAGCTCTTAAGGAATACCTTGATCCGGTGCTTGCAAAAAACACATCTATTAGTGATTTTTGCGTTGATGATTTAATGAATTACCAAAAGCCTGTATCACTATATCTTGTTACTCCACCATCTGATCTATTACGTTTAGCCCCTATATTTAGACTTTTTTTCGAGATGATGGTCAGACATCATGCAAAAAAAATTGGCGATTACGTAAATGGCCAGGCAGTAACGGTATATAAGCATAAGTGCCTTTTCCTTATGGATGAATTTTCGTCTTTAGGTAATCTGCAGAGTTTTGCTGCCACTCTTTCATATATCGCTGGTTACGGCATGAAAGTATTTCTTATCTGCCAGGGTATACCGCAGATTAACGGAATCTATGGAAAAGACAACCAGATACTTATGAACTGCCATCTGCAGATTTTTTACGCTCCAAATGACAATGACAGCGGCAAATACGCTGAATCACTGTTAGGTAATGAAACTAGAGTCAACAAGTCAATTTCAGATGCCGGAGGTTTTTTCGGTAAGCGTACATATAGCTATAGTGAAGCTGCACGTGCGCTTATGACTGCGGATGAAATCAAAAGACTTGGTGAGCAAGAGATTATATCTGCATCAGGCTTTCCACCTGTAAAAACGGATAAGGTCAAATATTATGAGAATGAATTTTTCCGCAGTAAGCTTATGGATGCTCCGTATGTAAGTGATGTTATACGTAATAATCCATATCCTTTGCGCGATAAGCGGATAGCAGAACATCATGCCACAAAACCTGCTGACCATAGCTTTAAATTTTCATTTGATGAATCTGCAGGTGCAAAGAAAAGCCATAAACAGAAAAAGAGTAACTTTACGTTTGAGTACAGCGATAAAGGAGCTGGTAAAAATGTTTAATTTATTTTCCTTTTTGAAAAACATGACTTTATCAAAAAAAGAAGTTAAAAGAAAACGTGTTTTTGTATTATGGAATGAGATCGAAGAATGTGAGCAAGCCTATAAGCATAAAAAGAAGCTTGGTGAAGAAATGCTTGCCCTGGCACAGCAGGTTGATGATAGTGATTTGCCTTTTACAGAAAAAATAACAAAAAAAGAGATATATCTTAATGCAGCCAGAGATAATTTTGATAAAGCTGATTTTTATAATCAAAAACTTGACGATTTAACAAAAGAATTACAGCTGGCTATGAAATGAGGTGTTTAAAAATATGCTTAACGCTAGTAATTCGCGTTTGGAAAAGCTAGAGGCTAGTTTTTCCAGAATGCAGAAAAGTACGCAACGCGAAAAAAATAAGCTCAAACAAGCTTTAAAAAAGCTTGAAGCTAATCAAAAGAAACAGGAAAAGGAATATTATGTCGAACGTGTCAACGAACGCAAAGAATTTATTTGGCAGCTTTTAAAGCAGCTAGGCTATAGCTTTGATGACATTTGCATTATCGGTGGCAGCCTGGCGCTTTTAAGAGAAAAAATTGATAGCGGTAATGCAACAGATGAAATCAATGCCTGCATCGCTAAATATTCTGAGCTTATAAAAGAAAAAGAATCTGCTGACGATGAAGCGCTTGATAATGAAGCGGAAGTTGATGATGCTGATGAAGTTAATGATACTGATGCTTGTATTGATACTTCGCTCGACAGGATTGATCAGTAATGCCTAAAGGTGAGCAGATAGCACAGAATGACAATAAGACATTAGATGTCATGATGGGAGCGCACCTTGTCGAGCTTATGCGTAAACGTGATGATATAACAGAAATATATATTAATGATGATGGGCACATACGTTATATATCACATGAACAAGGCAAGGTCAAAACTGATATCTATATGGAACCGTCTAAAGTACAGGCTTTGATAGAGCTTGTTGCCGGTCAGTGCGGCAAAATTGTCAATGAGGATATTCCCTCCATTTCTACAGAAATTAGAGGTTATGGCTGCCGTTTTCAGGGTGAATTGCCTCCGATTGTAAGAAATCCGCAGTTCAACATACGTAAAAAGGCTATAAAGATTTTTACGCTTGATGATTATGTCAAAAACGGCACTATGTCACAGCATTATGCTGATTATCTGAAACAGGCCATAAAGCAAAGGAAAAACATTCTTGTTGTAGGTGGCACAGGAACAGGTAAAACTACATTCTTAAATGCTATATTAGATAGTATTGCCAAAATCAGTCCTTATCACCGCATCATTTCTATTGAGGATTTGCCGGAATTACAGTGTCCTGCAGATGACTATTCACCGATGTATGTAAAACAGGATACATCTAAAAATGGTATCCGTTATAACATGACAAGACTGCTTGCCGACTGTATGCGTCGTAGTCCTGATAGAATCGTATTGGGCGAAGTTAGAGACGGTGCAGCATATACCATGCTTAAAGCCTGGAATACCGGACATGAAGGCGGTGCTTGTACTGTACACGCTAATAGTGCAGAACAAGGATTAACACGTATCAAATCCCTAGCACAGGAAGATCCTGATGCAGCAGGCGATTTGAAAGAGCTTATTGGTGAAGCCATTGACATTGTTGTTTCTATTGTACATGTTGAATATCTTGACGGTCGTAAAGGTCGTAAAATTAACGATATTATCGAAGTACAAGGATATGACAGTGCCAATGAATCATATATTTTAAAACACATTAAGGAGGAATTTTCAAAATGAGTTTCAAGGAAAAATTAAAAAAGAAGTATTATGCCCAATGTGCCATTGCGGCAATGGCAATTATGGATGCCTCCCCTGCCTTTGCCAGCACATTGAGTGATGCAGGCCTTACAGGTGGTACTGCTACTGTAAACTGGCCGTGGCGTAGATTTTTAAATTCCGTTGTAGAAGAGCTTACCGGTCCCTTGCCTTTGACTTTTGGCATTCTTGGTATTGCGGCTTGCTGCTTTATGGCTATGTCTGGTAACAGAGGCCAGTTCAGTATGCAGCTTATTGGTTTGGTATTTGCTATCAGCATCGTACTGTTTGCGCCTAATTTCGTAAACATTATCTCTTCTAGCGGTGCGGCACTTACAATCATGCCATGATGCACGGTGTAGAAGCTCCGTTGCACCGGTCAATGGTGCAGCCGATATATCTTATGGGAGTACCACGTAATATATTCTGGCTGGAAGTTTTTGGTGGTATCTTATGTGGTCTGTTCTTCAAATCTTTTTTTGTAGTAGCCATATTGATACTTGTACATCTGCTTTTTACATATCTTGGTCAAAAAGATTCACTTTTTCTGCAGGTGTTCTGGCACAGCCAGAGACATAGCCGTTATTACTACAGATAAGGAGCTGTATAAGTAATGTTTTCGTTGTTTTCTAATAAAAAGAAACAAAAAAATGTAGGCTACAGCAACGAAGTAGGAGCTTTCAGAGAAAAGCCCAGAGTTGATTATCTGCTGCCGTGGAGAAACATCTCTTACCGTAGCGGAGTAGTTTATGGCAAAAACAATGATATGCTTGCCGTGTTTGAATTCCGTGGTCCGGATTTGGAAAGCTCTACAGATGAAGAGCTTGCCCAATTCAATTTGTCGCTTAATCAGGCTATAAAAGCCTTGCCTACAGGTTTTGTACTGTATTTCGATGCTCAACGTCATTATGCTAGCAGCTATGAGAAATCAGATTTTCCGAATCCCTTGCTGCAGCAAATGGAAAATGAACGAGCAGACTATTATAATAGCCAGGCTCATTTTGAAACATCATATTATTTTGTAGTGTATTATGAGCCGCCACAGCTGTTGAAATCTAAAATCACCCAAGGCTTTATCAACTCCAAGAAAAAAGCCGATGAAGATACAACACAAAAAATATTTGAAGACACTTCACGGTTTTTCATAGACCGTGTAAATCTCATTGGCAATGCTCTGAGCCATATTTTCCCGGATATCCATGCGTTATCTGCTGATGAGACGTTAACATACCTGCATTCAACCGTATCAACACGTAGATTTGATTTAAAGGTTAATCCATTACGTGAATTCATCTGCGATTATATCTTCGACGAGCCAGGCATTACTGCAGGTCGTGAGCCTATGATTGGTAATAAGCATATGCGCGTTGTTACTGTGTTGAATTTCCCACCAGTTACAACAGCCGGGATTTTAGAGTTTTTTAACCGTCTTGATATAGAGTATCGCTGGGTAAGCCGATATATCTGTATGTCAAAGTTAGATGCAGACAAAGAGCTGAAAAACTATCAGACTTTGTGGGGACAGCAGATGGTCAAGCCGACTGAATGGTTCTTATCAGCACTTGGCAAAGCTCCGGAAAATTCTAATCCAGATGAACAGGCTGTTATGAATCGTGATGACGCCACTCTTGCTCTGCAGGAGCTTGCCAACGATACTGCAAGCTATGGTTATTACACTATGACAGTAACCTTATTTGATGAAGATAAGGATGCTGTAAATAAAAAAGCGAATAAGGTGCTTGATTTATTAAACAGCAACGGCTTTACCGGACTTATCGAAACAGACAACAGCATGGAGGCCTGGTGGGGTTCAATTCCTGGCTGTTATCGTGCTAATGTCCGCAGACCTATTATCTCATCTTTAAATTTTTGTCACCTTGCCCCGGCAATGGCAACATGGCCAGGAGATAAAAAGAATGAGCATCTAAAGGGGCCTGTGCTGCTCTACACGGATACCGGCGGTTTTACGCCGTTCCGTTTATCACTGCACTGCGGTGACGTAGGGCACACGATGATTTGCGGACCATCTGGCAGCGGTAAATCTGTACTGCTTAATACACTGGAGGCGCATTTCTTGAAATATAAGGATGCAAAAGTCTTTATATTTGATAAGGCTGCTTCCAGCAGGGCACTTACACTTGCTATTGGCGGTAATTTCTATAACCTTGCTGCTGAAGGCAAGAATGAGCTTTCGTTCCAGCCGTTGGCACGTATTGATTCCGACAATGAAATCAAATGGGCTAAGGAATGGATTTTAAGCTATCTACGTCAGCAGAATATGACCGTTACTCCTGTGCATGACCGCTTTGTATGGAAAGCTCTGCAGTCCTTGGCTGAATTTCCTCAAGAGCAGCGTACAATCAGTAATCTGGTTGATCTTGTCCAGGATAATGATATCCGTGTAGCCTTGGAACCTTTGGCATTAAAAGGTAGCTATGGTGCGCTTTTTGATAACGATGAAGAGCGCAGCGGTGCTAACGGTCGTTGGCAGGTATATGAGATGGAAACACTCATGTCAACGCCTGCTATTGTGCCGGCAACGCTTGATTACCTCTTTCATAGGATTGAGGGTAGCCTGAAAGAAGCTGCAGGTCCATCTATTATTGTGCTTGATGAATGTTGGCTGTTCTTTGATAATCCGGCATTCAAAGATAAGCTGCGTGAGTATTTCAAGGATATGCGTAAAAAAAATACGTCAATTATCTTTGCGACGCAAAACCTTGCAGACGTAGCCAGCAAAGCAGATTTGATGACAACGGTAATGGAGAACTGCCCTAACAGAATTTTCCTGCCTAATGTCAATGCAGTTAATGAGAAAAACCAAGAGCTTTATGCTTCTTTTGGTTGTAATTATCAGCAGGTCAAATTAATTGCACAGATGCAGGCAAAACGAGACTATTATTACGCTTCTCCTAAAGGAAATCGTATCTTCCAGCTTGCACTGCAGCCTATTGAGCTGCCTTTTGTGACTGCTACAGCAAAATCTGACCAGCTTGCTATGGATCAGATTCTTGCAAGCTATCCACGTGAAGAATTTGTAAGCCGCTGGCTGAAATACAAAGATTACTCCGGTAAATATTTTGATTTTAACCAATGATTGATGAACTTTAATTAATAAAATAATCACATGAGGAGTGATAGAAATGGTGAAAAAATCTAATAGCATTCTTGCGAAAACTTTATTGCTAACAGCTATTGTTAGTGGAATAACAGTAGATGTAATGCAAGTTGATGCAGCATATTCTTTGTTTCCTAATACTACAGTTAGAAGCTTAAAATCTGTAGATAGTATAGATCTAACAAAATCATTTTTAGTAAGTCTTGCCGTTAACACTACTTCTACTGATACTAATGATACTTTTTTATACTATTCGCCAACGGATGTTACACAAGGTAGCGTTACATTTAAAGGTGGAATGTTATATGTATTGCAAACAAATAGTCATGAATACTCTGACAATGGACAAAGTACCACTAGTTTTACAAATTATTTTCCATTAGGAGAAGCTAAAAAAATTTTAGGTTCTAGTGGTTCATCTACAGAATTAACTGAAGATCAAAAAACGGTTATAAAAAACTTAATTGCCAACGTAGATGGTAATCAAAAGGTTAGTGGCAATCAGGAAGTTACTGGTAATGGTACTGTTGGTGGAAATCAAACCGTCAAAGGTGATTCTACCGTAGAAGGCAGCCAGACCGTCAAGGGTGACTCTATCACCGAAGGTAACAGCACAACCAATGGCAACTCCACCGTAAAGGGCGACCTGGGAGTAGAAGG
>OGOQ01000185.1_pt1 | contig 71856 bp, 57 predicted proteins | sample 1552691 | NCBI WGS metagenome assembly OGOQ01 (sample SAMEA2580209, study PRJEB22360) | human gut metagenome | biome: human gut; feature: human-associated habitat; material: faeces | place: Denmark | collected 2008/2010
AGGCAAAAAGAAAGAGAGCGGGATGGGACAGTTCTTTCCTTGCTAAATTGATGCCGTAAAGTAATGCGTCGGCCCTGCGTCCCGCGTTCGATAAAAGGTATAGGATCTGGATTGGCTTGTTATGGTTGCAGTTTTTTATATCTGTATGGCTTTCACACAAACAGCAAGGCATCAAAGCACATCGTTAGTGAGAAATATGCTTTCAAATGGCTTCAGACGCTCGTAATTTTGTATTCGTGTGGACATTATGTCATGTTTTTTCAATATCTTTGCAGAGTTTAAGACATCAGTATTTAGCGCTGTTGGACATCGGGCGTTGAAGAGGCGTTCAATTTCCAGTTACGTCCATGATTCTCCTTCGGTTTCCTCGCGTGAATCGCGGCGGAAGAAGGTGCAACTCGTAATGTATTTTGGAAATTGGCTTTCGTTTTAATGCCCGTTTAAGCGTTGGGGATATGCTGTCTTGTGCTTGAAAAACAAATCATTGTCCGTGTCGTACACATTGACATGAGGCATTTAGTAAGAAGAAATTTTTGACGAAATAATCGATTATTAATAATATGGAACGGTTGTACAAAATCAGAAAAGGGTTAGATCTTAACCTAAAGGGAGAGGCCGCTATGAAAATGCAGCCTTTAGAATTGGCAGAAACCTATGCCATTTCCCCGACAGACTTTACAGGCGTCGTTCCTCGTTTGTCAGTGAAAGAAGGTGAGCATGTCCAAGCGGGCGATGCTCTTTTCATTGACAAAGCGACAGAACGCATCAAGTTTGTATCGCCCGTAAGCGGGGAAGTAGTCGCCATTGTTCGTGGCGAGCGTAGAAAATTGCTCGATATCGTGATTAAAGCCGATAAGCAGCAGAGTTACAAGGAATTTGGTGCTGTGGACGCTGAGGCAATGAATGGCGAAGACGTGTTGAACCTCTTGTTGGAGTCTGGTCTGTTTGCATTCTTCATGCAGCGTCCGTATGATGTGGTGGCTTCGCCGGCAGACAAGCCCAAAGCCATCTTCGTTTCCGCTTTCAGCAAGATGCCTTTGGCAGCAGACTTTTCGTTCGTGGTTAAAGGACACGAAGGCGCGTTTAAAAGCGGTTTGAATTTGCTTTCAAAGTTGGCAAAGGTTCATTTGGGCATCTGTCCAGAACAGGAAGGCGCTTCTTTCATTCCGACAAAGAATGTCGAAGTCAGTGTTTTCTCTGGTCCTAACCCAGCTGGAAACGTCGGTGTGCAGATCAATCATGTGTCTCCTGTCAATAAGGGAGAAGTGGTTTGGACGCTCGACCCGAACGTCGTTGTTATGATTGGCCATCTTCTTGAAGCCGGACACGTTGATTTGACGCGTCGCGTTGCAGTTGCCGGTTCTTTGGTGAGTGCGCCTCAGTATGTAGAAACAAAAATCGGTACGCCTCTGAAGCACGTGCTGAAGGGATTGACCGATGTGTCAAACGCCCATGCACGCATCATCAACGGCAATCCGCTCGTTGGAAAGAAATCTTCTTCTGAAGGGTTCTTGGGTGCATTTTCAAAGGAAATCTGTGTGATTCCGGAAGGCGACGATGTGCATGAAGCATTTGGCTGGATTGCCCCACGCTTCAAAGATTTCTCAACGAACCACAGTTACTTCTCATGGCTTTTCGGAAAGTCGCGCAAATATGACCTCGACTGCCGCATCAAGGGCGGACAGCGTCACATGATCATGAGCTGCGAATATGAGAGTGTGTTCCCGATGGACATTTATCCAAGCTATCTTGTCAAGGCCATCATCACGGGCGACATTGACAAGCAGGAAGAACTTGGTATTTATGAAGTTGCTCCAGAGGATTTCGCCGTGGCAGAATTTGTTGACTCTTCCAAACTCGAACTGCAGCGTATCGTGCGTGAAGGTCTCGACATATTAAGAAAAGAAAATGCCTAAAATTCATAACAACATTTATGATACAAAAATTTTTAGATAAGGTTAGACCGAATTTTGAAGACGGTGGCAAACTGAAAGCTTTCCGTTCTGTCTTCGAGGGCGTCGAAACATTTCTGATGGTGCCGAATGCCACTTCTAAAACTGGAGTAAGCATTCATGATGCCATTGATTCAAAGCGAATCATGTCTTTCGTGGTCATCGCTCTTTTGCCAGCATTGTTGTTCGGCATGTATAATATTGGTTATTGGCACTATCATCAGGCTGAATTGGAAGCCAGCATGCTGACAATGTTCCTCTATGGTTTGGTGGTCATGCTGCCAAAAATCGTGGTTTCTTATGCTGTCGGCCTCGGCATTGAGTTCGTGGTTGCCCAATGGAAGCACGAGGAAATCCAGGAAGGTTATCTTGTGAGCGGTTTGCTTATCCCGATGATTGTGCCTGTTGATTGTCCGTTATGGATGATGGCCGTTGCGGTGGCTTTTGCCGTTATTTTCGCTAAGGAAATTTATGGCGGAACGGGTATGAATATTTTCAACCCTGCTCTCATCGCCCGTGCATTCCTCTTCTTTGCCTATCCTTCAAAGATGAGCGGTGATACGGTATGGATTAATCACGATGCTGTGTTCGGACTTGGCAAAACTTTGACCCCCGACGCTTACACCATGGCAACGCCTCTTGGTGAAGCAGCTTCAGGCCATGCAATTTCGACCGACTTCACCAGCATGATTACCGGTTTGATGCCAGGTTCCATTGGTGAAACAAGTGTCATCGCCATTGCCATCGGTGCCTTCATTCTGTTGTGGACGCGAATTGCCTCATGGCGTACCATGCTCAGCGTTTTCGTGGGCGGAGCTTTGGTGGCCTATCTCTTTAATATCTCGGGTCTTGACAGTGGTGTGGCGCAGATTCCTTGGTATGAACACCTCGTTCTTGGCGGTTTCTGCTTCGGTGCCGTCTTTATGGCAACAGACCCAGTGACGAGTGCTCGCACTCAGAACGGCAAATTTGTTTATGGCTTCCTAATCGGTGCTTTGGCCATTACAATCCGTGTGCTCAATCCTGGTTTCCCAGAAGGCATGATGCTCGCCATTCTCTTTATGAATATGTTTGCTCCGCTTATCGACTATTGCTTCGTGCAGCGCAACATCAGCAAGCGTGCCCGTCGTGCTAAACAACAATAAATAAAGCCACAGTCATGAAATTAAATACGAATAGCAATACATATACGGTACTTTACGCCAGCGGCGTGGTTATCGTTGTAGCCTTCTTGCTGGCTTTTGTTTCTTCTGCGCTGAAGGAACCATCTGAGGCCAACGAACGAATTGACCAGCAGAAGCAAATTCTTGCATCTCTGAATCTGACTCCAGAGAAATCTGAGGTGGAATCTCTCTATAAGCAGGTTGTTAAAGCTGACCCCATCGTTAACGAAAAGGGTGACGAGGTAAAGCCTGATGGCGGCTTCACGGTGAAGCGTAAGGATATCTCAGCAGAGAATCTCCCAGTGTTTGTTTGTGAGGTGAATGGTGAGAAGAAATATGTTCTCCCTCTCGTTGGCAAAGGCCTTTGGGGTTCCATTTGGGGCTATCTTGCTGTAAACGATGATTGCGAAACCGTTTATGGTGCATTCTTCAGCCACGAAAGTGAAACGGCTGGTTTGGGTGCCCTCATCGCAGAGAAGAGCTTCCAGGACGAATTTAAGGGACAGAAATTGCAGGACGAAAAAGGAAATTACCTTTCCGTCGTGAAGTTCGGTGCCAAAAGAGAACATCCGGAAGTGGAGTGCGATGGCATCTCAGGTGCTACGCTCACTTCAAATGGTGTCACCAACATGCTTCGTGAATACTTGGCAATGTATAAGAATTATTTGTTGAAACTGAAAAAATAAAAGCAGATACACATGAGTCAATTATTTTCAAAAGACAATAAGCAAGTGTTTCTTGCTCCGTTGAACCTCGACAATCCGATTCTTGTACAGGTTCTCGGCATTTGTTCGGCGCTCGCTGTAACCGCTCAGTTGGAGCCGGCCATTGTTATGGGACTCTCTGTAACAGTCATCACGGCCTTCAGCAACGTCATCATCTCTCTCATCCGTAAAACCATTCCCAACCGCATTCGTATCATCATTCAGCTGGTCGTTGTGGCTGCCTTGGTGACAATCGTCAGCATGGTGCTCAAAGCTTTTGCTTATGATGTCAGCGTGAAACTGAGTGTGTATATCGGTCTTATCATTACCAACTGTATTTTGATGGGACGTCTCGAGGCATTTGCCATGATGAACGGACCGTGGGAAAGTTTTCTCGATGGTATCGGAAATGGTCTTGGCTATGCTTACATCTTGGTTGTCATCGGCGCGGTGCGTGAATTCTTTGGCGCAGGCACATTGCTCGGCTTCCCAATCATCCCTCAGTGTGCATACGATGCTGGATATGTCAACAACGGCATGATGACGATGCCTGCCATGGCCATGATTCTCCTTGGCTGCGTGATCTGGGCACATCGGGCCATGAATAAAGAAGAGAAGAAGTAAGACTCTTCAGCTTCGAAGGAACAGCCTTTGAAGCCTGAATAAAACAAACTCAAACACTATCACAAATCTCAATATGGAACATACATTGAGCTTATTTGTCCGCTCCATTTTCGTGGACAATATGATATTTGCTTCCTTCCTGGGCATGTGCTCTTATTTGGCTGTGAGCAAAAACGTGAAAACTTCCTTAGGTTTGGGCATTGCCGTTACCTTCGTGTTGTTCGTCACGGTCCCTGTCGACTATCTGCTCCAAACCAAGGTGCTGTCTGAGGATGGCATTTTCGGTATCGACCTCACCTATTTGTCTTTCATCCTTTTCATCGCGGTGATTGCAGGTATTGTGCAGTTGGTGGAAATGATAGTGGAACGATTCTCCCCTGCGTTGTATAGCGCCCTGGGTATTTTCCTTCCGCTCATTGCTGTAAACTGTGCCATCATGGGAGCCAGTCTTTTCATGCAGCAGCGCATTCAGATGGACCCTGCCACCAGTTCGCAAGCCATCGGCAGCATTGGCGATGCCCTTGTTTATGCCATCAGTTCTGGTATTGGTTGGACTTTGGCAATTGTTGGTCTTGCTGCTATCCGTGAAAAAATGGCTTATACCGATGTGCCAAAGCCCCTTCGTGGTCTCGGCATCACATTCATCACGGTTGGATTGATGGCTATGGCCTTCATGTGCTTCTCAGGACTTGACATCTAAACATTTAAGGAACTATCTAAAGAACACAAATAACGATGAACATTAATTTCATTATAGCGAGCATCGGTGTCTTCCTGGTCATCATCCTTTTGCTCGTGGCCATCTTGCTTATAGCCAAGCGTTATCTCACTCCTTCAGGAAACGTTACGCTGACATTGAATGGCAAGGAGAAAATTTCTGTGTCTCAAGGATCAAGCCTTCTGTCAACATTGTCTGAAAACGGAATCTATCTTTCTTCAGCGTGTGGCGGTAAGGGTTCTTGCGGACAGTGCAAATGCCAGGTCGTTGAAGGCGGTGGTGATATCCTCGATTCTGAAAAGAGCCATTTCACGCGTAAGCAGGTGAAAGAACACTATCGTCTGGGATGCCAGTGCAAGGTGAAGGGCGACCTCTCGGTTGTGGTGCCAGATTCGGTTCTTGGTGTTAAGGAATATGAGTGTACTGTCATTTCTAACAAGAACGTGGCAACATTCATCAAGGAATTTAAGGTGCAGCTTCCTGCTGGCGCCCACATGGATTTCTTGCCAGGTTCATACGCACAAATCAAGATTCCTGCGTTCTCTATGGATTATGACAAGGATATTGATAAGAGCCTCATTGGTGATGAATATCTTCCGGCATGGCAGAAGTTTGGCCTCTTCCCTTTGAAGTGTGTCAATACAGAACCAACCGTACGTGCTTATTCAATGGCTAACTATCCTGCAGAAGGCGATGTCTTCATGCTGACCGTGCGTATTGCCACTCCGCCGTTTAAGGCCGATCGTAGCGGATTCATGGATGTCAACCCAGGTATTGCTTCTTCATACATCTTCACTCTCAAACCGGGTGATAAGGTGATCATGAGCGGTCCTTATGGTGATTTCCATCCGCACTTCGATTCCAAGAAGGAAATGATTTGGGTCGGCGGTGGTGCTGGTATGGCTCCTCTTCGTGCTCAGATTATGCACATGACGCGCACATTGAATTGCCGTGATCGCGAAATGCATTATTTCTATGGAGCACGTGCTTTGAATGAAGTCTTCTATCTTGACGACTTCCATCAGTTGGAGAAGGACTTCCCGAACTTCCACTTCCATCTTGCTCTTGACCGTCCGGATCCTGCAGCAGATGCAGCAGGAGTGAAGTACACTGCAGGTTTTGTTCATCAGGTGATGTACAACACCTACTTGAAGAATCACGAAGCCCCAGAAGACATCGAATACTACATGTGCGGTCCTGGCCCTATGTCAAAGGCCGTTGTCGGTATGCTTGATGGTCTTGGAGTTGAGCCAGAAAGTATTATGTACGACAATTTTGGCTAATACAAACAAACCAAAATAAACTTATAACTAACATTAACAAAGCCGCTGAAAATCAGTGGCTTTGTTGTGTTTATATGGGTTGCGTTTCTGTGGTTTGTTATAGGCTTGTTAGGGTTTGTTTGAAGCCAATCTGTCCCTTATCTGTCCCCCGAGAGTGTCCCCCGATAATTAAAACGAAATGAAAAATATCGATTTTAGTCCTGTCCACTTACGGACAAAGAAGATTGCGCATGGTAAGGAGTCTATCTATCTTGACATAGTGAAGGACGGAGTGCGCAGAAAAGAGTATCTCGGTTTGTATCTTGTGCCAGAGCAGACGCGAGCCGACAAGGTGATAAACCGTGCCACACTGAAAACGGCAGAGGAAATCAAGGCGAAACGACTTATAGAACTGCTTGAAGGCAAGTTGACCTTTGCAGGAAAGAAAGCTGCCAAGGTGAACTTGATTGAGTGGCTGGAAGAACAGAGGTTGTATTATTACGATAACGACAACATGAATTATTCTAAGACCATTCACAATCTCATTCGGCATTTGGAATTGTTCAATGCCAAACAGGTGACGCTGAAAGAGGTTACACCTGCTTTCTTAAGAAAGTTCTTGGAATATCTTCGTGGAGATGGGGCAAACAAGTATGGCGGAAGGTTGTGCCAGGAAACTATTTATACTTACTTCACGATACTGTCAATTCTGATGAACAAGGCTGTGAGGCTTGACTTGATAGCTTCAAATCCGTTTCACAAGTTGTCGCAAGCAGAGAAGCCACAGCGTAGAACCAAAAAGAAAGAGTATTTGACGCTTGATGAGGTGAAGCGCATGAGTGTTGCTGAATGTGACGACTGGCGAGTGAAGTATGCTTTCCTGTTCTGTTGCTTTACAGGACTGCGTTATGTGGATGTTTCGCGGTTGAAGTGGAAACACATCGTTGAGGTTGGCAAAGGCGAGTACCAGATAGAGCTGGTGCAACAGAAGACGAAGGAGCCTGTTTATATTCCATTGTCGGCAAATGCCTTGAAGTGGTTGCCCGAACGTGGCTATGATGGAAAGGAAAACTATATTTTCAAGTTTCGCGACAGATCTATCATCTATGACTACCTCAACAAGTGGGCAAAGACGGCTGGTGTTGAGAAGCATGTGACGTTCCACATGAGTCGTCACACTTGCGCAACGCTGTTGCTCTACTATGGAACCGATCTGTACACGGTATCAAAAATTCTTGGTCATACGTCAATCAAGACGACACAGGTGTATGCCAAGGTCGCAGACGAAATGAAGCGCAAGGCGGTGGGGAATGTTCCAGAGATTTAGTTTTCTGAATGTTCATAATTGCTTTGTTTGAATTGACGGTGCAAATGTAACACTCGCGCCACACTATAACCCTTTATCTTTTGTGACATGCCCGGCTTTGTAATTTCGCAAGGTCGGGCTTGTTTATTTTTCTTCTGTATTCATCATCACTTTTCAAAAAAGAAAATCACAATGCGAAGTTGTTTTTGTCGTTGTCGTCGTCAATATTATACGACGTAAGGAGTATAATATATATCTATATTCCTTTATCCTTTATGTTTATATAACATTCGTTATATCTATACGCGCGCGCGAGGAAAACCCCATAGGGGATATTATTTGTGTCGAGTTTTCTTCTTTTGAAAAACCCCTTAGGGGTTTCTAAAATAACCCCATAGGGGTTTTTGTTGAAGAGCTTGGAAATAAAAAACGACCCATCCTCACGGACAGGTCGAAGCCTAAAAAAACTATGAGTAAACAAAATGAGTCGGTCTAAAAGTAGATGAAATAGAGACTGGTTTAATCGTCCTCGTTGTCGTCATCATCTTCTTCCTCGCCACAAAGGACGCGCAGCTTGTCTTCGATTGTGCGTACGCTGACGTGTGCGTTCATGTCAACGTCGATAGCCTTCATCTTTGGCGTGTGGAACTCCAGCAAGCGAAGCTCGGCGTTTACGCGATCGTCAGGCGCAAGAGCCTCCATGTCGCAATCGAAGTCTGACATCGTGCGCTTCTTACCGTCGTCGCCAACTATTTCCTTGGGTTCAAAGTATGCCAAGGAATGTGTTTTGATGAACCCTTTTATCGGGTTCTCCTTGTTTGGTGTGCCCTTTTTCCGGCCACCGGTCTTCATTCCCTTCATATTGATATGTTTTGTGTTGCGCCGTTGGCGCAAAAGTTAAAAGTCGTGGGCAAAGATACCTTATTAATTTAGCGCACGAATTATAACTTTTGAAATACAAACGATTATGGGACTAATAGGAGCAGCGGTAGGAGCAGCAGGAAGCATCTTCGGTGGCATCAGCGCGAGCAAGGCGATGAAGCGCATGAAGAAGAATGTCGAGGCACAGCGCAAGGCCAACCAAGACTGGTATGACCGCAGGTATAACGAGGATGCCACACAGAGGGCTGACGCGCAGAGGATACTCACCCAGACGGAGCAGAGCATCAAGAACCGCAACCAACAGGCGGCAGGTGCGCAAGCCGTGATGGGTGGCACGGACGAGAGTACGGCAGCAGCCAAAGCCGCCAACAATCAAGCCTTGGCGGACGCAACGTCACAGATTGCAGTCAATGCAGACGCACGCAAAGACCAGATAGAGCAGACGTACAGAGCCAAGGACGATGAGTATGTGAACCAGTTGAACCAGATAGAGCAAGGCAAGGCGCAAGCCATTGCAGGAGCCGTGCAGGGCGTGGCAAGCGCTGCATCGTCAATGCCTTTCTAACTTAAAGAACAACAGATATGAGCACAGGAAATCCACCTAAAGGCAGTGCCGACTGGCTTGCAGAGCAGGACGGAGCGGACACCACTCCCCCTGCCAAAGGTACGCAAGCATGGACGGAGCAGCCTCCACAGCCCGAACCTGCCCCGAAAGGCACGGAGGCATGGACGGAGCAGCACAGCGGAGAGAACGCCCCTGCACCGACAGAGAGCAAGCCGACACCGCAGACAGATGTCGCCCCACCTGCCGACAAGGGCATTGGCGTATCTCCACAGAACAATGCCGATGCCGTCATGGGCTACGACCAACAGATAGCGGCATTGCAGGAGGCGGCCAACAAAACCAAGCCCGAAACCGAGGAGGAGCGCAAGAAACGCGAGCGCAGGGAGAAGTCGAAGAAGATAATCGCAGCCGTTGGTGACGGTCTGATGGCGTTGAGTAACCTCTACTTCACGACACGAGGTGCGCCCAACATGTACGACCACAAGACCATGAGCCAACAGACACCCTTGCAAGCGCAGCTCGACAAACTCAAAGCCGAGCGTGAGGCCAATGCAGACAAGTATTTGCAGTATTCCCTCAAAATAGGCGACTTGCAGAACGACAGAGCGAAGACTTTACGCGAAATGGAGGCCGAGCAGGAGAAACGAAAACTGGCAAGGGAAAAGGCACAGCGCGAGCAGGAGGAACACGGCTGGCTTGCTGCATTGCAACCCGACAAACTGCGTGAGCAAGCAGGAAAGGCCACTAAAGCCGAGCAAGAAGGCATTACCGCAAAGGCGGAAGCTGACAATGCTCCTGACCTCTACAAAGCAAAGGTTGATACGGAAAAGGCACGAGGCGAGGCACAGCGAGCGTCAGCTGCATCAAGCCGGGCAGCAGCCACAGATTATTACGCTTCGGCAAGAGCACACGACCGCTCAAATAACGATGAGTTTAGCGCATGGGACGAGAATGGACGCGAACACAAGTTCAGAACGGCAGCAGCTGCGGAGGCATTTGCCAGACAGCACGGTACATTTGAGGAAACCGATGTCACCTCTACAAGCACTACGGACAGTGAAACCAATGGCAAGTCCACTACGACTTACAAGAAGAAAAGTGGTTATGCCAAGCGCGTAGTGCGTCAACCTGCGACAAAACCAGCACCGAGACCGCAGCAGGGGTCATCATCATATAAGAATACAAAAGCATTAGGATTATAAGGATATGCCATACGATAAAATAGACCAACTCTATGACGCACTGAAAAAAGACGGTGCAGTCAGCAAGAGCCGAGAGAATTTTCGCAGTAAGATGCTTGCTCCCGGAAAGGAGGGCTATCAGAACCGTTTGCAGCTTTACAAAGCTCTGAAAGCAGATGGGGCTATTGATAGTCCTACATATGAGGAGTTTGGCAAACGGTTGGGACTTCATGCAGTGAATAACACACCTGCACCAGCCCATCCACAGCCACAGAAGCCGACCGCAGCCCCGGCACAAGCTGCCACACCTGCGCCAAACTCGGCTCCAGCAACGCCACAGCAGAAAGACAAGCCGCTCACCCCTGCACAGCGACAGGCGATGATAGACCAAGTGCAGCAGATGCAGCAACAGACGCAAGCCATGATAGCCGACAACAACGAGCGCATGAAGAACATGCAGCAGTACGGCTTTGGACTTGGCTTCGGTCAGACTAAGAAAGGTGGCTACAAGTATAATCCACGCACGAAGAAACTTGAGCAGACCTATCTCACTCCCACAGGCAACCGATACAGCAGCAAGGCGTTGGCAGATGCGGAGAGTTTCCGCTATCGGCAGGAGGCAAGCAAGCCTCTTGGCATCAATATGAATGACCAACAGGTCAATGCGGCACAGAAACCAGCCAATGCAGCCATTGCAGCCTTGTGGAAAGAGGCAGAGGCGAAGTATGCGGCCGACCGCAACAAGAATGCGGAGGAAGTGTATAGCGGCAATCCGTGGCTACATGCAGGGCGTGAGATGCACATTGTCGATGCAGCCACCAACTCGCACAAGAACGAGGTTTCGCGTCTCACACGCTTTGACCTGCAAAAGATGATGGACAATGCGTGGGGACGTGTCGGCAAGCAGATGACCGCATCGTGCTACCAGCAACTGAAAAAGCAATACCCCACCGCAAGTGAACAGCAGTTGCAAAACTCGGCATCGGCTATGGCTCGCCAATTGTCTGACAATGCCGTCTATAAGTATGCCGTGGCAAAGAACACGCCCAAGAGCACCTTGGAGTTCTTCGCCAAGACCGCAGCCGACATGAACCTGCTGCGCACCATCACCAAGGGATTGGCACGGAGCGAGGCAGGGACGACTGGAGACCTTGATGCGTACGAGAGAGCCATGAGTAACTACGGCAAGAACCACCGCTGGGCGCAAGTGGGCGGCAAGGTGGCAGGTATGTTCTTCGACCCTACCACTTACATTTCGGGCGGTATCGGCTCATTTGGCGGCAAGATGGCCTTGAATGTAGGCGGTCGCATCGTGGCAAAGAAAGCAGCCACCAATGTAGGCGCACGATTATTCGGCAACACATTGGCAGGGCGTGTCGTGGCTGGCTCGGTTGGCGGAGGTTTGAACTTCGGTACATACGAGGGTATCAAGGAGGGCGAGAGCCAGTGGCTGCATGGCGGACACATCAATTCACAGACAGGCGAGAATGAGGGATATTCGGCAGGAGACATCTTGAAATCGACAGGACGAGGCACTATCCTTGGCTCTGTAACAGGCACTATCTCCCCATTGTTGGGCAATGTAGCCGACAAATGGGTGAAGGCCACTTCAAACACGGCTGGAAAGATTGGTATCCGTTTTGGAGAACTTGCGACATCAACCGTTGCCGAGGGTACAATCTTCTCTACTCCCGAATGGATTGAAAATTCCAAGTTGGAAGATGACAATCCCAATAAACGCAGTGCATGGGACGTGTGGACGGACAATATGGCGATGATGCTCGGTTTCAAGGGTCAGCACATGGTGAAGTCCGCTCCAAGAGTCATAGCAGGGTTGCAACCAATTAAGAACCCCAAGACCATGCAGGAGCGCAACCACAACCGCATGAGTTTTGGTGAATTGTTGCGTAAGCAGCTTGACGCAAGTCCGCGCGACATGGCTTTCACTAAGGAAGAGCGCGAGGAGTTGCAGAAGTACGGCTATGGCGACCTTGCGGCACTCTTCACACGTACACCAAAACAGCAGCCCAAAGCTAAGGCAAAACAGCCGACAGCCACGGACGGAAAGGTAATGAACTTTGACATTCCCGAAGCCGAGGTAGAGGACTTGGGCAAGCAGTGGCTCAAGACACACCCCGAGTTTGACGGCTACGAGGCCATGCAACGCCTCATTCAAGACCCAAGCGTGAGCCAGAGCGCGAGAGCCAAGGCGTACTATATCCTCACCGGGCATCAGTTGCCGATGGGAACGGTTACCGGGTACACCACCGAAAAGGACGAACACGGCAATATCTTCGTGAAGTCCGTTACAGCCAATGGCGAGGTCGTAACGAACAGACGCTTTGCAGACGAGGCATCAGCCAAGAGGGAGCAGGACAAAATCATGCGCCAAGCCGAACTCAACAGCGTAGATGTCGGTGAGCGTTACACCGAGGCTAAAGCCGACAACAAGGTGTGGGACGCAGCTGTTGAAGCCGTTGCCCCTGGTGCTGACCCCGAAACCGTCAAGCGCAACTACCAAGCTGTCAAGGAGGGCGACAAGGACGCAATCGCCAACTATGGGCAGATGGTCGATGCCATTGACAAGTTCATGGAAGAGAACAGAGGCATGGCAGACGCAGAACGTCCCGAGGCAATCCGTGCAGCCATCAAGGAAGAGACAGGCGTAGATGTGGACGCGGCCATCAAAAAAGAGCCGAGCAAGCGCACCGAGCCAGAGCAAGCAGCCGTGGAGGACTATCTGAAACGGCTGTTCCCCGAACAGAACCAAGAGACAGAGCAGCCCATGTCCGACGACGAGGCAGGAGCAGCTGCCATCTATGACCAGTCGCGCCTGTTGTGGGACAAGGTGGAACAAGGCGATGCGGATGCAAAGGCCGATGTGGATGCCATTGTTCTTCGTATGCAGGAGGCTTTGCAGGAGTGTGAGGACGCTTTCGGTACTGACGCGGAAATGCGCATGGCCGAGATGCAGGATAATCCGTGGGCATTGGCCAACGACCCCGAACTGACGGAAGACCAGCAGAATGCGGTACTCTACTACATTAATGCCAAGGCAGCGATGGACGGTGTGCAGGATGCGTCCAACGATGCGATGGAGAATAAGCGCAGGGAGGTAGCCGCCAATGTGGAGCGACACACCCACAAGGACAATGGCATGGTACAGCCAGCTACCATGAAGGTGGACGACAAGCCTGTGTACATTGTAAAAGGTAATGTCGCAGTACTTCCCGATGGTACAGGCATAGACACACAGAACTCCGACCAAAGCATTGTGATATGCGATGCAGAGACAGGCGAATACAAGTTTACCAGTCCCGACCAAATCTTCAATCTCGGTGATGCCATTGACCCACAAGCCGAACTTGACGAGGCTTATGCCAACATTCAAGCTGAGCATGAGGCCGTGCTTGGTGGTATGGAAAATGGTGAAAGCGTACCAAAATCGGGAGAAAGCGTACATGAAACTCCCGAAAACGTACAGAACGAGGGCGAGAACGTGCAGCAGCCCATGACAGACGAGCAGTTGCAGCAGTACGCCCAAGGTGCTTTCAACGAGGCCACGCAAGGCGATGGTGGCGTTACACTTCCACAGGAGCAGGTTGAGCAGATGCAACAGCATAACCAACAGATGTTGGAGCAGGATCAACAGCGCAGGGAGGAAGAGGCCAACCGCCAGCCGACTGCACTGGAGCGTGTTCCTCTTAATGAGGAGACTGGCGAACCCATGTTTGAGAAGGCCGACAAGGAGACTGCCCTTGACGCACTCAACGAGGTTACAGGCGGCAACGAGGCCAACACCACCGCCATTGTCAATGCGCAGGTGGAGCAAGCGCAAAAGACACTCGATGCGCTGAAGAAGAAACAGCCGACCAAGAAAGCACCGTCCCTCAAAGGTTCGCCTATGGCGATGGTCAAGGCACAGCAGGAGGCCGATGCCAACTACAATGCCGCCATGGAGCAGTACAACGCACAAGTGGCGAATGCGGAGGAGACACTGGGCGCATGGTCGAGGATTTACACCCTTATGAACGAGCGCAAGCGTGCAATCCGTGAACAGCAGGAGGCAGAGCAGCGTGAGCGCGACAAGCAGATGCACGATGCAGCCGTGGCGCAGGTTGAGGAGCAGAAACGCATTGCGGCACAGAAAGCTGCCGAGCAAGCCGAGGTAGGCACCCATGCTGTGAACCCGAAGATAAAGGCCAAGTGGGACGGAGCCGCCAAGGTGGAGGGCAATCCCAACGCACTCACCCTTGCGGACGGTTCTACCATTCGTGGGCATTACGTCCTCACCGAGGCAGGAGCCGCGTCAGCAAGCCACGATGTGAACAGCGCCTTTGAGCCGACCGAGGGCTTCCCCATTGACGAGAACGGAGAGAGCGTGAACGACCGCGACTACAAGCGCGACACGGACGCACAGCGGATAGTGAGGGACATTGCCAACAGCTACGACAGCCGCGCCTTGCAGTCGCCTGTCATTGTCAGCAAGGACGGTGTGGTGCTTTCGGGCAACAACCGCACCATGTCGGGCGACATTGCAGCCCAGCAGGGAACAGACAAGGCGTATATTGACCACCTGCGCGAGTTCGGACAGATGTATGGTTTCACCCCCGAACAAATAGACGGCATGAAACATCCGCGTGTGGTGTTCGTCCCGGACGAGCAACTGCCCTACGATGCAACCACATTCGCACGTTTCAACGCAGAGCAGCAGAAGAAACAGAGCAAGCCAGAGCACGCGGTGAAACTCGGCAAGATTGTCCCCGACAATGTTTTCACGAGCATCACCAATGACATAAGCCGCTTTGACCGCCTTTCAGACTACTACGCAGACGACAAGGCAGTATCTTCGGCTATCAGTCAGTTGCTCGGTGCAGGAGTCATCAACGAGATGCAGCTGCCCGAAATGCGCACAGGCAATTCGTTGTCGGCAGCAGGAAAGGAACTTATCGAGAACACGCTTATAGGTAAGGTCTTTCAGACTTCGCCCGATGCCGTGCGCCACATCATCAGCACGCCCACATTGCGCCAGTCGGTCATTATGGGCTTGAACGAGATAGCCCACAACCGAACACTTGCCAAGAGTGGCTACGACCTAAGCAATGAGTTGGGTGCAGCCGTTGACCTCGTGGCAAGAGCCAAGAGCGCACACCCAGACATCTTCAAGGACGGAATGCCTGTGTCGCCATTCGGCAGGGAGCAAGGTCTGTTTGATGATGAATACGGAGACAGCCGAGTGACGGACGGCACGGTGTTGATGCTTGCCGACATACTGAACAGCGGTAAGCCAAGCGACCTGCGCAAAGTACTCTCTACCTATAATAGTGCCGCAGTAGCTCCAGCTGGTGGTCAGTTGGATATGTTTACTGGCGATGTACGTTCCAAGGAACAAATACTTAATGACGTAAATGAATTATTCAGAAATGCAACACCAAGAGAACAACAAGCCCTCGTCGATGCAGCCATTGCAGAACGCAAGCGCATCGCAGAAACCGAGGCAGGACAGCGTGGAGGAAACAAGGCAACTGAACAAACTGAGGATGCTGTACAACGCAGTGCAGAGCCTCAACAGCCAGCAGTAGCCGAGACCGAACCTGCCAAGCAGGATAATACTCCACAGGCAGAAGAACCAAATTCTGACACACTTGCCGAGGCAGAGGAAGAGGCATTGCGCAAGCGCATCACCGAAACCGATGAGGAGTGGACAGAGCCAAGCGCAAATGGCGACATCTACAAGCAGAAACTCCTCATTGACGGCAGGGAAGTAATCAAAGTGGACGCTCCAGACGAGAGCAAGAACTATCCCGGCACTTACTATGAGGTGGACGGCAAGCAGTTTGGCGACCTGCAAGAGGTGGCCAAGCACCTTGATGGAGCGGAACAGCCGTTGTCAGCCAAGATAAAGACCGCATCTGCCGATGTGAATACCGAACCCACCGAGGCACAAAAAGAGGCTGGCAACTACAAGAAAGGCCATGTGCAGGTCGGCACGTTCGATATTACCATCGAGCAGCCAGAGGGCAGTGTGCGCAAAGGCACGGATGCCAACGGCAAGCAATGGGAAAGCAAGATGCACAACACCTATGGCTACTTCCGAGGCACGGAGGGTGTGGACGGAGACCACATAGACGTGTTCCTCTCCAACGACATTGACGGTTGGAACGGGCGCAAGGTATATGTGGTGGACCAGTACAACCCCGATGGCACGTTTGACGAGCACAAGGTGATGCTTGGCTTTAACGACATGGACGAGGCAAAGAGCGACTATCTCGCCAACTATGAGAAAGGTTGGGAAGATGGGCGCAGGATTGTAGTGTCTGCAACGAACCTCGAAGATTTCGAGAAGTGGATAGACAGCAGCCACCGCAAGACCAAGCCGTTTGCGGAGTATGCAGGGGTGAAGAAAGAAACCGTGGCCAATACTCCTGCAAAGGAAGAGGCGGCAGTACCTACCGACAACGCAAACAATGCAGCCTACACCATCACTCCTGCCACCTATACTAATAAGAAAGGTAAGACGAGCGATGTGTCATTGCTTACTTTCAATGATGAACTGACAGCCGACCAAGAGCGAGCCGTCAAGGAGTTTGCCAAGGAGCGACTTGGCGAGGGACGCTTTTCTCCTGCAAGAGGTTGGAAAGACCGCGAGAGCGGAGGCTGGATGTTCCGCAGCGAGGAGGACGCACGCAAGGCTGCTGAAATGGTGGACGATGATGATGCCGTGGCAGACAATCAGCCGCTGACTGCGCAGGAAATGCGCGATGCCGTAGAGCCGAAGAAACCTGCAACACGGAAGAAAGCCACGGCTAAGAAACCTGCCAACAAGGTTGAGGTGGCCGATGTGACAGAACAAAAGCCGACAGAGCCAACCAAGGAAGAACCCAAACAGCCGACCAAGGAGGCAGAAAAGCCTAAGTATGAGGTGAGTGACGAGGAGATGAACGGATTGATGAACGATATTCGCAACATTCTCGGCATTGGTGCTGACGAGGGCGATGCGGGGTTGAAGTTCCGTGACCCCGATGAACTGACCGCAGAACAGCGTCAGAAACTCATGTCAGTAGGCCAGCGTCTGGCAATGGCAATGGTGGAGCGCGGCAATGAGTCGTTTGGCGACTACGCCTCCATGATGGTAAAAGCACTTGGCGACAAGGTACGTCCGTGGCTAAAGGCATTCTATGGCGGACTGGAGTATGTACCCGGTTACGATAAGTACGCCCTCACTCCCTATGAGGAGGTGAAAGCCTTTGACGTGGAGAACTTCGGCAAGCTGCACAAGGACGTGCTTGCACAGGCCGATATGATTGTTGAGGAGGGTAAGGCACAGGCCGCAGCCGACAAAGCGAATAATGAACTCAAAGCAATAAGAAATGAGCAACGAAAAGAAACTGACAAGCAAACAGAAACAGATACAGCAGCTCTTGCAGCAGAAGCAGAGACTGTTGCAAGCGAAACAGAAAGTCTCGCAGAAACTTCAAGCGATGAGCAAGCTCTCAACGGAGCAGCCGAGCGAGTAGATGAAACCCTCGACAAGGTGAACGACCAGCTCGCCTTACTTGGCTATTACGAGGCCGACCAAGTGGAAAAGGACTTCAACGAGGCATACGGCTATATGCGCAATGCCGAGAAGAAAGCCGTCAAGGACGCTGCCAACCTTGCAAGCCAACTGATAGACGACCTTGGACTTGACCGATACGAGGCCACCCACGGAGAGGCAGACAAGAAAGGAAAGCGCAAGACCAAGCCCCTTGCAGTGGCCAACATAGCCCCGGCAGGAGGCGATGTAACCATGCACTTGCCGTTGGCAGAGGGCAGAGAGTTGTATGTGAATGTTCAACTTGCACCATCAGCAGGGAAAGGCATCACCAACTATGGCGGTGATAATCTTGAAGTAACTGGTATCATGTGCCGTGTGGAGAACCCCAATGCAAGTGGTAATGACCGCTACGGACAGAATATGTGGTTTGCCGAAGATGTAACCTATGATGAACTGCTGAAGAATGTGCAGCGTGACACCTACGAGTATATCCCCGAGCGAGGTAATGTCAAGGAGGGTGAATACAAGGTTGGCGACAAGGTGCAGTATTCTCCCGATGGCAATACATGGCATGATGCGGTAGTGGCACAGCCTAACGAGTTGGATGGCATACGCATAGACACAGGCCAAGCACCTGTCATGTGGGTAAATGCCCACCCCGACCAGTTGCGGCACAAGGCACAAACCGAGCCACAGAATGAGGACATTTTCCAAAAGGCGGAACGCATTGCCAAGGAAGCACGCGAGAAGAAAGCGGCCAAGGCTGCATCAGAGCCTACCACTACTCCAGCATCGACAGAGCAGCCGAAACCAGCGATGAAGAAAAAGGCATCGAAGAAGAAAGTTAAACCAGAGCAGCAGGTGGGCAATTTGTTTGCTGGGCTGTTCGATGAACCGAAAGAAGAAAATGGATTACAACGAAATGATGATGCGGTACGCACCGAAGCAGTGCCGACCGACAATCGTGGACAACAGCAAGGACTTCGAGGAGGCGAAAGCACAACTCGCAAAGCAGCTGCACAAGAAAGTGGAAGACCTGACAGAGGACGAGGAGGACAAAGCACTGGCGCAAATCGGGCTGAGTCCGCTGGACTTCATGGACTAACAGAGCCGAAGAACACGCGCAACAACCATTCGGAGCGTGGCGCAGACCATGCCCCGACCTCGGTAAACGGCAGAATAGAGGCCAACATCAAAGCCATTGAGTTGGCACATGAGTTACTTGAGAGCGGTGAGACAGCCACTCCCGAGCAGATGCGTGTGCTCAGACAATTCAGCGGTTGGGGCGGACTTGGAGCCGCATTCAGTGATGGAGGCTACGACTGGAAACAACGTGAGCGCAACAAGAAGATACGCGAGTTGCTGGGCGAGGAAGCCTACGAGCAAGCCGTGATGAGTGCCAACAGTGCCTACTACACTCCTGCCTACGTTGTTGATACCCTTTGGGACATTGCAGGACAACTCGGTTTCAAGGGCGGCAACATCTTGGAGGGTTCGGCTGGTATCGGCAATATCCTCGGACAGATGCCAACAGCCGTGAGCGAGCGCAGCGACATACACGCCATTGAGATAGACGGCACATCGGGCGGCATACTCTCGTTGCTCTACCCCGATGCCAAGGTGGACATACAAGGCTTTGAGCAGACACGCATACCTAACGGCAGCGTGGACTTGGCCATCACCAATGTGCCATTCGTTACCGGGTTGCGTGTGAACGACACCACAGGCGACAGCGACCTGTCGAAGAAGTTCCACAATATCCATGACTTCTGCATTGCCAAGAACGTGCGTAAACTGCGTGAGGGCGGTCTGGGTATCTTCATATCGTCAAACGGCACACTCGACAACAGCAAGGCATTGCGCGACTGGGTGGTGAACGAGGGAGGTTCGGACTTCATCGGAGCATTCCGCATGAACAACAAGACCTTTGGCGGCACGACCGTAACATCAGACATCATCGTAGTCCGTAAGCGCGTGAACGGTCAGAAGTCGGCACAAGCCATTGACGTGAGCAACATCAGCGGTGAGCGCACAGCCGAGTATGAGGAGCCGGGCGCACGCAAGGCCAAGCAGCTCTCCATGGACTATAACAAGTATTTCATCGAGCACCCCGACCACATGGCAGGAGAAATGCGCTTTGCCTTTGAGGAGGGCGACACGTTCAGACCCACAAGCAAGGGACTTTACCCGGTAAGCGGCAAAGACCAAGGCAAGATGTTGGCCGACTTCGTTAAATCGTTCACGGAGGAAGAGTGCGGTAGCGCAGAGACCACAGAAAGCGACAAGCCTGTTTATGTGAATGATGCATCGGCAGACGGCAAGAAACTTGGCGAGATGTACTTGAAAGACGGCAAGCTCGTTACGGCAGGTATGGGCGGCTACTATCCTCTTGAAGTGAACGACAAGAAGATAAAGGGACACACCAAGCAGGAGTGTTTCAATGCATATATAGCCATCAAAAGCGCATTGGCCGATGTGATGAAGTACCAGACAGAGAACGAGGGCGATGCAGGACTGCAACCATTGATAGAAAAACTCAACAAGGCATACGATGCCTTTGTCAGCACCTACGGACACTTCACCAAGAACAACCAGTTGGCATGGCTGCGCAATGACGTGGACTATCCCAACGTGTTCTCCTTGGAAGTGTACAAGGAGCAAGGAGACGGCAAGGGCGGTGTGGTCAAGACCTATGACAAGGCAGACGTGATGAAAGGCCGTGTCGTGGAAAAGGAAAGCGAGCCGCACCCCGAAAACGTCAAGGACGGAGTTGTTGTGAGCATGTTCAAGAACGGACGCATTGATGTACCCTACATTGCCGGGCAGCTCGGTATGGGCGAGGATGCGGTGAAACGTGAAATCATCGAAAGCGGCCTTGGCTTTGAAGACCCAACCTCACGTCAGATGGAAGTGTCGTATCAGTATCTGAGCGGCAATGTGCGCGAGAAACTGAAACAGGCAGAGGCCAACAACGAGAATGGCGAGTATGACAAGAACATCAAGGCATTGCAGGAAGTCGTGCCGATGAATATCCCTGCCCACTTGATAGACTTCACGCTCGGCTCGTCATGGCTTGACCCCAAACTCTATGACGCTTATGTGAAAGAGCGCACCGACATAGACGTCCATTTCACGGCAGCAGGTGGCACATGGTTCATGAACGCCCCGACATACGGAGTGAACGTGGAGAAGAACCGTGCAATGGGCGTGGTGAGCGAGATGCTGAAGAAAACCATCATGGGACATGAACTCATCGGAGCCGCCATTCAGAACAAGAGCGTTATCGTGTCACGCACGGAGAAACACTATGACGGCACAACGGAAACCATCACCGACCGCGAGGCCACGTCAGCGTGTGCAGCCAAGATAGACGAGATACGGCAGGACTTCAAGGACTGGATGCGCCAGAAGATGCAGAGCGATGCGGACTTGTCGGCATGCATGGAGACGGAGTATAACGACCGTTTCAACAACTATGTGCCTATGAGCATACCCGATGACTTCGTACCCGAATACTTCGGAGGTGCGACCCACAAGTTCAAGATGCGTCCCCACCAAGGCAAGGCCATTGTGCGCGGCACGATGCAGCCGTTGTTGCTCGCCCACGAGGTAGGTACAGGCAAGACGTTCACCCTTATCTCCACAGCAATGGAGATGCGCAGACTCGGCACTGCACGCAAGCCTATGATTGTGGTGCAGAACGCCACCGTAGGCCAGTTTGCAGCCTCGGCCAAGGAACTCTACCCCAATGCCAAGATACTCACGTTGGAGGACAACGACCGCAACGCAGAGGGACGAAAGAACTTCTACGCCAAAATCAAGTACAACGACTGGGACATGATAGTAGTGCCACAGAGTACCTTTGAGTTTATCCCCGACAGCAATGAGCGGCAGATGCAGTTCATCCAAGACAAGATAGACGAGAAAATGCTTGTGCTTGAACAGATGCGACAGGCTGACTCCAGCGGCAGAGACCCGATAACGAGACGTGCCGAAAAGGAGTTGGCCGACCTGCAAGCGGAAATGGCTGCATTGTCGGACGACATATCGAAGAAACGCACCGCCAACAACGAGAAGAAGAAAGCCGTGGCCAAGCAGAATGCGGCAGTCAAGGCACAGGAAATGCTCGACCGCAGGACGGACGATGTGGAGAACTTTGACGATATGGGCATTGACGCACTGCTCATTGACGAGGCGCACGAATACAAGCACCTCGGCTTTGCCACTGCCATGCAGCGCGGAGTGAAAGGCGTTGACCCATCGTACAGCAAGAAGTCGCAAGGCGTGTATCTAAAGACACAAGCCGTGCTGGAGAAGAACAACGGACGTAACGTCATCTTTGCCACTGGTACGCCTATCAGCAACACTGCCGCAGAGATATGGACTTTCATGCGCTACCTCATGCCAAAGGACACCATGAAGGAGTACGGCATCTACTACTTTGATGACTTCGTGCGCAACTTCGGCAACATACAGCAGATGCCCGAATTTGGCACAAGCGGCAAGTTCAAGGAAGTGAACCGCTTTGCAGGATATGTGAACCTGCCCGAATTGGTGCGTATCTGGTCGGGAGTGGCCGACACCGTGCTGACCAAAGACCAAACCGAGCTGGTGAAGAAAATACCCGAAATGGAGGGCGGCAAGGCACAGGACATCTATCTGCCACAGACACGCGCCCTGCGCAGCGTGATGAAGTATGTGCGTGATGAACTCAAACGCTTTGACGAAATGAGCGGCAAGGAGAAGAAAGAGAACAGCAGCATTCCGCTTACCATGTATGGCATAGCACAGGGAGCCGCTGTCGATGCCCGACTTGTTGAGATGGACGCAGAGGATGATCCAAAGAGCAAGACCAACGAGGCCGTGCGCCAAACCCTGCGCTCGCTGAAAGAGACGGACGACTACAAGGGAACGGTGGCCATCTTTGCCGACCACTACCAAAACAAGCGCAGCGGTTTCAACCTGTATGAGGACATCAAGCAGAAACTCATAGCGCAGGGCGTACCCGAAAGTGAGGTTGTTGTGATGAAACCCGGTATGACCATCAAGAAGAAGTTGGAAATCTTCGACAAGGTGAACCGTGGCGAGGTGCGTGTGGTACTCGGCAGTACAGCCACCCTTGGTACAGGCGTGAACATACAGGAGCGTCTGCACACCCTTATTCACCTCGATGCGCCCAACCGACCGATGGACTACACACAGCGCAATGGCCGTATCTTGCGACAGGGCAACCTGCACAAGCAATGGGGCAAGCCAGTACGTGTGCTCCGTTTCGGTGTGGAGGACAGCCTTGATGTAACAGCCTATCAGCGACTGAAAACCAAGGGAGCGATTGCCGACAGCGTGATGGAGGGCGACCGACTGATGCAGGACAGCATGAACAACCGTGTGCTTGAAGAGGAAGAAGATGTGTTCGGTGATACCGTGGCGCAGCTTTCGGGTAGCGAGTATGCCCTGCTGAAAAACAATGCGGAGAAGAATGTGCGAAAGTACGAGAGCCGCAGAAAGCAGTGGGAGGCCGACCAAACCTATATCCACAATGCCAAGCCCAAGCTGGAGGGACAAATAAAGGCCGCAGAGCAGCGAGCAGAGGAAGCCAACGCCCACCTGCTTGCCGTGCAAAAGGCATTCCCCGATGGCAAGTTTACGGAGATAACCGTAGGCAAACAGAAGTTCGGTTCTGTTGATGCCATGTCCGACTTCATCAAGGAACACAACAAGAAAATCCTCGATGCAGTAAAGGCTATGAAAGAACACCCAGGCAATGCGGCACAGACCAACACCCTCACCTTGTCGTTGGGTGGCTATGACTTCGTTGTAAAGACCGAGATGTCGCGTGAGACGCAGAACATTGGCGGTTCGCTCTTTGCAGAGATACACCGCAAAATGACCTACTCATGCCCCGAACTCGGGCTGACCGACATACCTGTCAAGCAGTCGCTCTTGCGCAATGCCGTTGAGGACATCACCGAGAACGTCATTACAGGCAAGGACTTCGCGGAGCGGTTCGACATAGCCACGCGCATGGTGAAACACGGCAAGTCAGAGTTGGAGCAACTGAAACAGCGTGAGAGCAAACCGTTTGAGTTCGGCAAGGAACTCGAAGAGGCCAAGCGTCAGTTTGAGGAATACTCCGAGGCCATGAAAGTGGAAATGGCAGAAAAGGAAAAGAAGTATGCCGAGATGGACGCAAGCGTGGAGGCCGCTACCGATGTTGTCGCAGACGATGAGGACGAGACGAGCGAGGACAAGACCAAGTTCCGTTTGCTCGAGGACGATGACCCAAAGGCGATAGAGCTGGAGTCGTTGCCCGACAGCGAGCTTGTGCCAGTATATCGCAACGTGCAAGCCTTTGAGGACGATGCACTCGGTTCGCCTATGGCGTTTACCGATGCGGAGACAGGCGAGCGCAGAACCTTGCAGGGGCAGAAGTGGAACTATTCCAACCCACCGCAGATTGAACTCACACCAGAGCAGCAGCGGCAGTTGGACGGACTCAATAAGAACGGCTACATCGTGGTGGACGGCAAGAAAACCACGGAGTTGCAGATAAATGACGGATTGAAGTTCGTAAAGCCAAAGACCAAGGACGCACAGCTGCAATACTTCTTGAAGAAGAACCCCGAGGACAAAGGCTTGTGGGCGGCATACGACCCATACGACCATGCCATCGAGACACCGCTGAACACCCAGTTTGGCGAGGCGTACAAGCGTCCGAACCTTGTAGTGGTGCGCAGTCTCATCCCGAAATCGGAGATAGACGAGCCGTTCCATGCTGACTATGCCCTGCTGCCTACTGGAGCGCATCAGTGGAACAACGGCCGCACACTCTACCTCTCACGCTGGAGCAAGATAGACAAGGTGCTCACGCGCGAGGAAGAAGCCAAACTCATTGACGAGTATTGGAAGAAACACCCCGGCAAGCGTGAGGCATTGAAGAGCCACCGCGACTACAACCGCTTTGTACCGCAGGTGCGCAGGGAGTTGGAGAAGATGGGCTACCGCTTTGAGTTGGACGGCAAGGAACTCACTCCCGAAGAGAGCCTTGCACTTGACGAGCAGAATATGGAGAACCGCGATGTTATCCCCGGACGCGAGGGACACGCCCCATTCATGACCAACGAGGACATTGCACGCATCAACGCCAAGATGTCCGGCAAGTGGGTGGGCGAACCCAAGGAGGCCATGAACAATGCGATGGCAGAGCGTGTGAACGAGTTGGCAGAGCGGCTCCATACACCTGTGCGCATTATCCGCACGGACGAGGAAGTGGCCGCATTGCCGAGTACACGCCAGCGCAGGATGAAAGGCAGCTTTAACCCCATGACGGGTGAAGTAACCATTGTTGTGCCGAACAACGCAAACATGGCAGATGTGGAGAACACGTTTATCCATGAGGTTGTGGGGCATGACGGACTGCGTGTGCTGTTCCCCGAAGAGGAGAAACTGAACAATGCGCTCGATGAACTCTACCGCGTGTCGAAAGACGAGATACGGAACAGCATTGACCGCATGGCGCAGAAGATGTACGATGCCGAGGTGGACCGACTCCGCGAGAAGAAGCGCAAGGAGCATGAGGCCAATGGCGAGGACAGCAACGCCTCCTACTATGCGGACATGGCAGAGGCTCATGCCGAGGCAAGCAAGAAGCGCGAGCAGTTCAAACGTGATGCCACGGAGGAATACGGAGCAGACCTTGCAGGGCGCATCGGTGAGAAAGGCTTTGAGAAAATGAGTGCCAAGGAACTTACGTTCTGGGGCAAGTTGAAGTCCATGCTCCAAAAAGCCCTTCAAAAGTTGCTTGACGGATTGAAAATCCCTGGCAAGAAGAAATGGGGTGATAAGGAATGGGCGTTTGTCCTGCACGAAGCATACAAGCGCAAGAAGAACGGAGGCAAGCCCGATGTGTTTGACGCAGCCGATACCGAGGTAATGCGGAGAAAGACAGGGTTTGGTGAGACGAAGTTCAGTGATGGACATAAAAAAAGTGCCCAACTCAATGAGGCAGCACTTAAGCACTTAGAGCCTACTGATGTCGAACACGCTGCAAAGGTACAGCAAAAACGTGAGAAAGCCAAAGAAGCACTTGCAAATGTTGCAAAAACATACAAGAATACAACTGACAGCAAGGGCTTTATATCAGATTTAAGCAATAGTCTTGGTCTGACAAGAGGCAGCACTGGAAGTGGGTATGGCTCATTTGAAACGCCCAATGGCAAGGTGTTTACTATCAGAGTGAGCAACCATAACATCAACGCAGCAAATGTCGGTGATGAGCCTGTCGAAAGCATTGTTATCAAGACGAAACGAAGTCCTAACAGATTTCATGCAGAAGATGGGAAGTTTGCAAACGAGTATGTTTACTTCAAAGAGGATATTCGCAAAGCACCTGCGGGAACATTGAGTGCCATTGCAGAAAGTATTTCTGATTTGCTTGATACTGGCGAGTATCACGACAAGACAGGACTTGCAAAGGACAACCATAGTCCAGAGACCGACCCCGATGGGGGCATGAAGTTCCGCGATGGCGACATGGGACTTGACGAGACCATTACGCAGATGAAGATTGCAGCGAGCCAAGCCAATGCCGACAACTGGCAAGCCAAGCAAGAGGCGATGAAAGCCATTGGCGGCAACTTGAACAAACTGCGTCAGGCGATGGCACGTCAGAGAGAGTATGACCTTTCGACCGTGAAGAGCATCTCCGACCTTGCCAAGGTGCTGCTTGACAACGGACTGCTCGATGATTTGAGCAAGTACGAGACCAAGCGCATACTCTCGGCAGTGAACAACGCCCACGGCAAGCAGGACACCAGCAACCAAGTGGCTAAGGTTATGGACATTATGGTAGATAACCAGTTGCGCATGGGTGCAAATATGCTCGGCAGACTGCTCTCCACCCGTGGTAGCCGTGTAGATGCACGAGGCATCGAGGTGCAAGGGCAGCTTGACCCAGACGGACAGACCATTGCACAGGTGGTAAGGAAAGCCACTTCCCTGCCAAAGGCCGACATCGAGGAGCGCATTGCCGAGACATTGAACCGCATGGGCAGCGATGACCAAGCCGTGGCCGATGAAGCTGCTTTGGAGTACAGCGGTCTGTTGCTTGCCCACCAGTTTGCCGAGGACATCACCGACAGCAAAGCCGAAGAAAAGGCATTGCGCGACAGCATCAAGCAAGCCAAGGAAGATTTGGACGCTGGCATGATGGAGAAAGATGCCTACAACGAATATGTGGCAGCGACCAATGATGCCATTCGTCAGAATAAGATAGAGCGAGCCGAAGCCTACCGTTCCATTGTGGAGCAAGTAGGCAGCGTGTTGGGCGGCAGTGTAGAGCGAGCCAAGCAATGGCGCGAGGCAGAGAAACAGCGTGTGGAGGCAATCCACCACAATGCAAACTCCGACATGGTAGGCCGTCCGACAGACGAACACCACAAGGAGGACAAGGTGCAGAAGATAGCCAACAACAGCGCAGTACGTTTCCTGCTTGCACCATTAGGCACGTTTGACCAGATGCTGCGAATGTTCGGCAAGAAGAGCGTGAACGGTGAGGGCTACCTTTGGAACCGCTATATGCGCGGTTGGGTTGATGCCACCGAGAGAGAGTACAAAGGCTATCAGAACGCCTTGAAAACCCTTGACGAGAAAGTGAGCGAAGTGTTCGGCAAGAACATGAAATGGGGCGACCTCTTTGCCATGGAGCGCAAGATGCCCAAGGCAACCGTTACATTCTGGGACGGAGGCGAGCGGAAAGACCACGAACTCACCCAAGGCAACCTGCTCTACATCTATATGGTTGACAAGATGGCGGACGGACGCATGAAACTACGCAGAATGGGTATCACCGAAGAAGATGTGGAGAACATCAAGGATTTCGTTGACCCACGTTTCCTGCAACTTGCAGACTGGATGCAGGATGAGTTCCTTGTAGGAAAGCGCAACGAGTACAACGAGGTACACAAGCGCATGTTCGGTGCGTCAATGGCCGCGATAGAGAACTACTTCCCATTGAAGATACTCGCCAATGCGAGAATAGAAGATGTAGATGTAGCCGATGATACCACCGACACCGCCCTGCCAGCCACCTCAACAGGCAGCATTATCAAGCGCAGACGCAATAATCTCGCCCTTGACGTGATGGGTGCGGACGCATTCAGCGTGATACTCGACCACATTCAGCAAATGGAGCGTTGGGCAGCATTTGCAGAGTTCAACCGAGACTTGAACACCCTGCTCTCGTACAAGCATTTCCGCAACCAAGTGATGAACATGTCGAGCGTGTACGGAGGCGGCAAGACCCTGTGGAACAATTTCCGCAACGTGTGCAGCATGGCCGCAGGAGCATACCGTCCACCGATTGCCCAGCTTGACAAGGCCGCAGTGAATATCGCCAAGGGCGTAACGGCAGCAAAGGTAAGTTTCAGAGTGTTCACCGCACTGAAGCAGTTCCTCTCCATGCCAGCTTACCTTTCGGACAGCAACCCGGTATATCTTGCCGCCAACATCGCCAATCCGATAGGCGCATGGAAATGGTCTATGGAGAACCTGCCACTCTTTGAAAAGCGTTGGAAGAGCCGCATGGCAGGAGACCCACGACTGATGAAGAGCGAGATGGACTGGAAAATGTGGCGCAGCCATGTGGTGGAAATCGCCTCACGCATCGGTATGTCGCCCAATGCCTTTGTCGATGCGCTGACCGTGGCCATCGGTTCACACGCCATGTACCAGACGAAGAAACAAAAATATCTTCGCTATGGCTATGACGAGGAAGTGGCAGAGAAACGCGCCAAGCAAGACGCGACAATTCTGTTCAACCAGACACAGCAGTCGAGCGAGAGCGCATTTCTCTCCACCATGCAAGTGGACCGTTCATGGCTGAGCGTGCTGTTCACCATCTTCCGCAACTCGTCCATGTCATATACAAGGCAGTTGTATGATGCTATCCGCAACATCAAGCACCGCTTTGAGCCGGGCTACCAATCCATGAGTGAGGAGTACATGGCCAAACAGATGCGCAGGGACGGCATAGACCCCGACAAGGCAGACAGCAACGCCAAGAGCGAGTATCGCAGAAGTCTGTTGCACGACATCGCAAGAATAGGCGTGTTCGGCTACATTCTGCAATTCGCATGGAACTTTGGCGCATACCTGCCATACCTTATTGCAGGAGACGACAAGGATGAGAAGAGCAAGATGTAGGACGATGTAATCAACCACACCATGTTCGGCAGCATTGAGGGACTGACAGGCGGAGACGTGATGAGTTCGGCAGGACAGATGGCACTCAACGGAGAAGCCGCCAACTGGAGTTACCTCGTAAAGGATATGCCGTTGGCAAGCGACCTTGCGGCCATACTTCAGAAGATGCCGAAAGACAAGGTAGCCGCCATGAACGATGTGGTGAACCTGCTTGTGCAGTCGGGCGTTGGAGTCAATCCGCAATCGCTGACCGATGCTGTGGTAGCCATCATGGACTATTGCGGAGACGATGCCGAGACCTCACGCGAATGTGCGCTGCTCATTGCACGCATCATCAACTGCCCACAGAGCCAAACCGACAAAATCTATTTTGACGAGTTGGCCGCAACGGCAGCAGAGGCAAGCAAGATGACACCAGCCGAGATAGCCGAGCGATATGCCGAGTACAAGATACACAGAGGCGCACCGCTCACAGGCTGGGCATATTCAGAGGAGGCACGGGACAGTGTGAAAACCGCACAGCAGAACCGCGTGCTGACCAAAGCCAAGGAGAAGATGAGCAATCGAATGGAGACCGAGGCCACCAAGCAGTTGCTCTCCACCTATGACGAGGTTAGCAAGCAGCAGACCGAGTTGTCGAAATTGAAAAAGACCGACAGAGCCGCCTACCGCGAGGGCATGAAACAACTCCGTCAGAAGTACAATATGCGAGAGCACGGACGCATGAAACGGTACAAGCACGACATGAAACAGCTCACGGAGAAGTATCTGCGCAGCAAGAACGCAGAAGAGCGCAACAGCCTTGTGAGGGTAATGACCACCACACGCGACAAGTTGCTTGACGACATCGGCAGAATGAACCAACAATAGTTAAACAATGAGGGACGGTGCAATAATATAAATTTGCATCGTCCCAAATTACACAATGAATATGGCAACAAAGAAACTACATAGAATGAGCCGTGTGATGCCGCAAAAGGAATTGGACAGCGTGAGCCATGCAAGGCGCACGATGGGCAATAACCGTGCCTTTGAGGTGTTGTGGCAAGCACAGCAGTATTGGCTTGCGATGGAGACATTCCGCAGAGACCGTGAGAGAAACAAGAACTACACCTACGGTAGGCAGTGGGATGACTATGTATGCGTGAACGGCAAGATTATGAAGGAAGAGGAACTCATCAAGAAACAAGGCAACGTGCCGCTGAAGAACAACCTCATTAGACGCATGGTGCAAGCCGTGCTTGGCGTGTACCGCAGCCAAGCCAAAGAGCCGACCTGCACGGCAAGAGACAGAGACGAGCAACGGTATGGCGAAACCATGAGTACCGTGCTGCAATGCAACATGCAGTTGAACCGCATGACCGAGATAAACGCAAGGTGCATGGAAGAGTTCCTCATATCGGGATTTGTGGTACAGAGGAAGTGGTACGGTTGGCGAGAAAACAAGCTGGACTGTTGGACGGACTATGTGCAACCCAACAATTTCTTCATCGACAACAACATGAGGGACTTTAGAGGTTGGGATTGCAGTTGCTTGGGCGAGATACACGACATCTCGTTTGAGGACTTGTGCGGACGCTTTGCCCACAGCAAGGCCGACTATGACCGACTGGCCGAGATATACAAGTATGCCAAGGACAAGTCGTATCTCAGTGCCATGTATGATAATTTCGGCTATCCCCTGCAAGGCTACTACGACTTCCTTGTACCCTACGACCAGAGCCGATGCAGAGTAATCGAGGTGTGGCGCAAGGAAAGCAAGGAGAGAGTGCGCTGCCATGACGTGAACAACGGAGACGTGTTCAAAGTGGATATGGAGGACTTCAAGGCACTTGTGCTTGACGAGAACGAAAAGCGGCTGCAACAGGCGCGAGAGTTGGGCATGAGTGAGGACGATGTGCCGCTTATCCGCTATGAGTGGTTCATGGACTCATACTGGTACTACTACATGCTCACCCCATTCGGAGACATACTTGAAGAGGGCGAGACACCCTACGAGCACAAGAGCCACCCCTACGTGTTCAAGGCATACCCATTCATAGACGGAGAGATACACTCGTTTGTGAGCAACGTGATAGACCAACAGCGGTACACCAACCGCTTGATAACGATGTACGACTGGATAATGCGAGCGTCAGCCAAGGGCGTGCTGCTGTTCCCGGAAGAATGTCTGCCCAAGGGCATGTCGATGGAAGATGTGGCAGACGAGTGGGCAAGGTTCAACGGCATCATCATGATAAAGCAGCCCAAGGCAGGACAGGCACTGCCGCAGCAGATAGCCAACAACTGCACGCAGATAGGCATATCCGAGTTGCTGAACATGCAGCTGAAGTTCTTCGAGGACATATCGGGCGTGAACGGAGCGTTGCAGGGAAAGCCCGGCTATTCGGGTATGTCGGCCAGCCTGTACAACCAACAGGCGCAGAACGCCACCACCTCGCTGCTTGACTTGCTCGACACGTTCTCGGCATTCATCAGAGACGGAGCATACAAGGACGTTAAGAACATACAGCAGTTCTATGACACTCCGCGCGTGTTCAACATTGCAGGAAAGAACTCCACCATCGTGGAGTACGATCCACGGAAGATACGCGATGTGGAGTTTGACCTAAGCATTGTGGAAAGCACCGCCACGCCAGCCTACCGCGCCTTGACCAACGACATGCTCATGCAGTTGTGGCAAGCCAAGGCAATCAGTGTGGAGCAGTTGCTTGAACATGGAGAGTTCCCATTTGCGGACGAGTTGCTGCAGAGCATCAAGTCGCAGAGGGAACAACTGGAGCAAGGGCAAGTGCCGGACGGAATGTCGCCAGAACTTGCCCAGCAGGTTCAGCAGGGAGCGAACATGCAAGCCGTGAACCAAGCGCAGCAGATGCTGCAACCACAATAAAGAATAAGCCTCATAAGTCGGATAAGGCATATAAGCCGAGGGGACTTGTGAGGCTTTACTGATTTTATATGGAAGCCTCGGAGACGGGGCTTCTGTCTTTTCGGAGTGTGCGGTTTGTGATAGGCACAAATTCGGGCATTTCCATTTCGCGGTAGCAGATGTGCAGACCGATGGCACGCGTCATGAGCAAGTCGTCATGTTTGCCGACAATAGCACCATACGCGCCATTCGGCTTGCGCTCATAAGTGTCGTACTCGTCAAGACACCGCTTGTCACGCTCGATATAGAGACGCTCACGAATGACCTTGACCAAGGTGGAGATAATCATTGGCTTGGTGGCCACATTCGTATGGAAGCCATACTTGCGAGGCGCACCCTCGCGTATCTCGTCCTCGGACTGCTTGCGAGCGTAGAGATTGGGATAGATGTCTGAAATCTGATTGAGGATATACTGCGACTGGTCGCCACCCTCCACCTGTCGCTCCTTGTCGTGCGTCTCCAAGGTGTTGGACTCGATGACCAACAGAGAGTCGTTGTAGAAAGCCGCAATCTGTGCGGCACGCCATGCAAGGCGGTCAATGTCGCAATGGCCGTACCACTGCGCCACGACAGACGGAGGCTCGCTGCCGTCAATCATGCTCAGACGGTCGAACACCACGATGACAGACCAGTCCGCCTTGTTGGAGCGTCCGCCCACATCGACCACGGTAAGGTAGCGGTCGGTAACCTCGTAATCGTCAAACTTCTCGGGCATAGCCCAAATGGAAAGTAAGCCCTGCCTGTCCTCACGGAAACGGAGATTGGAAAGAGCCTCCTCGCCCTCGTCGGCATCGGCATAGACCTCGCCAACAAACTTAGGCTTGCGGCAATATGGCTCAAACTGCTTGACAAGATACTTGTCGAACACCATTGTACCTGCATGAACAAACGCCTCCACATCGTCAGACGGAAACTCCGCAGCCATCACCGCAAAGTCATTCTTACCAGCACGCTCGTATATATACCAATGGATAGCCTCCAGTGTAGCCCCCTTTTCCCACAACGACCACAGATAGCGTCCGCTCTCCTCACGATTGGACGGAGTGTAGGCATTGTTGCGGTTCTCCCAAAGCCATTTGGCAAAGGCGCGTAGTTCTTCGGCAGAGTCGAAAGGACGCGAGTAATGCTCAATCTGAAACCAAGAAATAAAAAGTGCCTCAAACTGTGACTTGACAGTAGGGTCAGCAGCGGCCGTATATTCTGCATCAAAGTAAGTGCCAACACCATCGGCAGTACTTTCCATGACAATCATTGTGTAAGGTCGTGCAAGAATACCAGAGCAAGCGGAACGCACAATATCTTCGGGCGACTTGCCATCCGTCTTTTTCCACAGACCTACCTCGGAAAGATGCACCAACGAGTAAGCACCGCCACGGCAACCGTTAGGACGCTCGGCAGTACCCACCTTAATCTTGCAGTCTCGTTGTGGCACACGGTACGTAGAACCCGACTTGCCGACACCGACCAACTTAGGCTCGTTCTCCGAATAGACCTCACCCAACTTGTGAAGAAATTCCACCGGGTGTTTCTTAATCATGAGGTCGAACATATCCTTGATTTCGTCCGATGCCGTGCCTTGGTGGGCGATGATGAGTGAGTTGAGACCTTTCTTGTGGAAGAACTGCAACCATGCCATGTAGAGCTGCACAGTCGTGGAGCCGCCCCACTGACGCGCTTTCAAGAGAATAAGACGGATAGGTAATCCTGCCTTTCGTTTCGCCTCAAAGCGCGACACGAGGATGCGCTGCGGATACCACAGACGGAAAAGCACGTCCTTTCCTGCATCCTTGTTGTGGATATAGACGAGCGTAGCCGTCCAAAAAGGAAAGTCGTGCTTGTAGCGCAAGCGTATGAACGTGCGCGACACCTTAATGAAGTCGTCGTCATTCGGCTCAACGTGCATCACGGACGAGAGAAACTTGTCGATAGAGCCAGCCTTGACCAACTTCTTGACAAGCGGAATATTCATCATCTCAACAGGCAACCACTGAACGGGAATAGCAAAGTCGGCAATGCTGACACGGACACGTTTACCAATAGACCCCTCTCCAGTGACAGGGTCGAACTTGGCGAACATGACTTCACTGCGCCTGTCATTCTCCGCAAGCAGTGCGGCAATCTCTGTATCTATCGTATTGGTTGTCATACCATCCATTCTTTATGCGGTAAATAAACTCCCCGACCGTGCGAGGCGTGAGGTAGAACTTGGGCGCAGGTTGATTGACAATCTTCGTAACCAACTCATAGACCGACTTGTCGGGATAATCCTCACGCATGAGGAGATATCTGCGGTAAATCTCCTCAAACATCTCACGCTTGTTGCTCCTCATGCGCGGCATGGGTTTTCCTGCCGCCATAGCGGAAATGACAATGGCCGCACGCTCCTCGCTCACCCAGAAACGAGATGCAGGAGAGTCGGCCACCAACTGAAAGATAACAGGCATGACGATGATGCTTGCCTCGGCAAGTCTGTCGCGGTACACCCTCATAAGGTCGGCATTGCGCTCCCTTGTAAAATCCAATATGCTGCCAAAGTATTTCATAAAACTGGTTTAAGATTATAATCCTTACTGTGCCTTTCTAAGCCTTTTTGAGCTGTGGGGAAAGGGCAAAACACTCTATACAAAGGTACTTAAACCGACTCACAAAAGTTAAAAGTCAGTCCACCTCTTATATGGCTATTTTTGCATACGAATATTACACAACCATAAGAAAGTTAAGATAATGGCTAAAAACAATGGAGTTAAGAGCAGACGCGACCAGCAACTGGAGCGGCTGAGAAAGAAATACCCCGACAAGAAGTTCGAGGACGATGAGGAAATCTACGGTCAGATTTCCGATGATTACGACCAATACGAGCACGACCTTGACGGCTACAAGGGCAGGGAGAAAGCCATGTCCGACATGTTTGCCGCAGACCCGAGGAGTGCGCAGTTTCTTGCCGACATGCACAACGGCCAAGACCCTGTGCTCGGTCTTGTGAAGAATTTCGGAGTGGACATCAAGGACGTGCTTGACGACCCCGAGATGCAGGACAAGATAGCCGAGGCCAACAAGGAGTATGTGGAGCGTGTGGCCAAGTCGAAACAGCTCGATGAAGAGTATGAGAAGAACATGGACGCAACGCTTGAGACCCTGCGCCAGTTCCAAGAGGAGCGCAGTATGACGGACGAGCAGATAGACGAGGTAGCCAACGCCATGCTCACCGTTGTCAATGACGGAGTGATGGGCAAGTTCTCACGCGAGACCTTGGAGTTGTTCGTGAATGCCATCAACCACGATGCCGATGTGGCCAACGCTGGCGAGGAGGGACGTGTGGCAGGACGCAACGACAAGATTGTGGAGGGACTGCGCAAGCGCGACAAGGGAGACGGCACAGCACCGCTCAACGGTAAGAACGGAGGCGCACCGAGTCAGCATAAGAGTTCACAAAGCATCTTTGACCTCGCCAACGAAGCCGTGTAGCCCATGAAAGGAGAAGTAGTGAAGTTTCCCCCAGAGGGCAAGAGACTAAAGCCAACGACCGGGAGCGCAGGGTTGAGAACCCAATTGCCGGGCGCAATGGCATCAGTAAGCAATCTCGCGAGCGCGACAGGTGGTATAGCCCCCGGCAACCTCGCACAGACCGATAGCAAATAACATTATTCACAAACTAAAATTTTAAGACATGGACGGAGAAACCGTACAAGTAGGTGGAACTACAACCACCACCCCTGCACCAGGCACAGCCGGTGTAGCAAGCCAAGTGCCGGGAGCACCCACTACCGTCAGCGGAGTGGCAGGCGCGACAGGCGGAGTCGGTCCGGGCAACCTCGTACAGAGCGACCTCGACCAAGAACTCTACAAGTTCAAGAGTGACGACACACCGCTTATGCAGCTCATGTTGAATGCGAAGAAGGTAAAGGTGAACTCGCCCGAGGTGGAACACTACATGATTGACGAGCCACGCTCCAGCGTGACCACGACCACCAAGGTGACAGCAGGAACAGCCAAGCAGTTCATCGTACCATTGCTTGCCAACGATGCGGAAATTCCTCGCTCGTATGGCACACTGCTCGTAAAGGGCGTGGATGGCTATGCGGACGATGGCAAGACCAAAACACCGGGCAAAGACCTCATGCTCTTTGTGACAGGACAGGACCCCACCACAAGCAATCCGATATGCCGTGCCGTGAATGGTCCTAAGACCAACCCCGCAGACGAGTATTGCACCACGCCCGAAATTCCTGCCGGGTCAACACTTATAATCCTTTCCAATGCCCTCTACGAGACGCAGAAGAAAGTTGACCCCGACCTCATCGTACCACAGCCACAAACGGTATATCTTCAGAAGCGCGGTATGAACCAGATTGTATCTGATTACTACGAGGCACAGAAGAAGAAAATTCCATTTGGCAAGGCTGTTATTGCAGAGGCTGCCATCACCAACTTCAAGGTGCGTGGCAACCGTACCCTCTACGCTGGTCGCAGAGGCAAAATGACGGTGCAGACACCAGAGGTCGGTGCGCAGACCATCTACTTCACCGAGGGCGTGCGCTACCAAGTGAAGAAGGAACTCAACCACACGGGCAAGTGGATTATTGAGGAAATCATCGCCTTGGCGAAGATGACCTTTACAGGCGAGGACGTGCCCAAGAGTGTGATTGCCCTTTCTGGCAAGAACTTCTTGGAGAACATCCAGTGCATCGACTATTCCAAGCACCCGGAAATTCAGATTACCACCAAGACCAACCCTGTGGGCTGGGTAGTAACCAACATCCACACCGTGTTCGGAGACATCGAATTAAAGCATGACCCGACACTCGACCGTTTGAAGTGGAGCAACTCCGCATTCATCGTTGCGCCCGACCGCCTTGTACACTACCAGTACTCGGCAGAGCACTCGTCAAAAGACCGTGTGGAGGGCGAAGAGGCAACACGCGAGTCAATTCTTGTGTGGGATGCACTCGCACTCAAAGGCTCATGTCATATCTGGATTAACGGTGAGGGCGACAACGAGAACACCACAGCCGTACAAATCCACTTGTGGGACAGCGAGGAAGCTCCCGAAAGTCCTGTTGAGGGTGGTGTGTACTACCTGTTGCAGGACTGCCCGGGCATCAATGCCGAGGCCGTCAGCGGTCAGATGTGGCAGTACAAGAGCACAGCATGGGTGGAGTACGCAGGTGATGTGATGGCCACCGAGTAACCAGAAGTTTAGTTTAACCAATCATCAACCAATAGAGGCGGATAGGAAGCAATGCCGTCCGCCTTTATTTATAATAATCAGACAACGAAATGAAAAAGAAGAGAATAACCTACGGAGTGTACGGCATGATGGAATACCAGACTACCATCAAGATAGGCAGAGCCACACTCAAAGTGTTGTTCACTGACGGCTCAATGACCGCCATCGGACAGAACCCTGCGAAGTACACCACAAGCGACTTCCTTGTGCAGCGTGCCATCGAGAACAGTAGCGAGTTCAAGAAAGGCCGCATACAGGTGGTGGACACCATCGAACTTGATGAGGATGTGCGCATTGAGCGCAATCCTGCCAAGCCGAGTACGCAGACGGCAAATGTGGCGGCAAAGGCTGTGATTGAAGATAAGCCTGCCAAAGCCTCTTTAAGCCAGACTACGCCTGTGACGGAGGACGCTGACACCAAGGAAACGGCAGACGAGCCGACAGAGGAGGTAAACGCAGGTGTTGTAACACCAACGGACGAGGCAGATGCGGAAACTATCGAGGACGAGGTGGCTGACATCACAGAAGAGGAGGCCGAAGAGGACACCACAAGCGAAGAAACCGCAGCCGAGGACAATACGGCAGAGGGCAAGACCGAGGTGGAGTTCACCGACAACCAAGAGGCCAAGGACTACATCTTCAAGAACTTTGGCGTGAAGCCCGGCACGATGCGCAACCGTGAGGACATCAAGGCCGTTGGCGAGACCTACGGAGTGAAAATCACGTTTGTCAACGAGAAGTAAGGAATGACGATATGGTGTACAAAATCGAAGTCGTGGAGCAAGATGTGCGCATCGCCATAGACGAGAACAAGACCAGCGAGCAGCTCATCAGCGATGAGGATATTGACACCTTGTCGTTGAACGAAGTGATACGCTCGAAGATAGAAGAGGCCGTGCGCAGGGTGGAGACCACCGCCCCCATGTATCTTTTGGAAGAGGGACACGAGTTTGGCGAGGCCGTGTATTGGGAGGACAACGGCAGCGGTTGGGTGTTGCTCCCCGACGACTTCATGCGGTTGATAGCATTCCGCATGAGCGACTGGGAGCGCACCTGCTACAATGCCATTTCTGTGGACGACCCACTCTATGACCTGCAATCGTCAAGATACAAGGGTGTGAGAGGCAGCGTGCAGAAACCAGTGTGCGCGGTGGTGAACCGAGCCGAGGGAAAGGCGTTGGAGTTCTTCAGCTGCAACAGCGAGGACGCCTACGTCAAGCGAGCCACCTACATACCCTATCCCAAGATAGACGATGAGGACGGCATCGACATCTCCGAGCGTTGTTACACAGCCGTAGTCTATACCACGGCAGCATTAGTACTAACCGCCTTTGGCGCGACCGACAAAGCAAAGCAGTTGAACGCCTTGGCAAAATCAATAATGGAATGAGTTCAATACCAACAAAACAGATAGACGGTGATGTGGCCGTAGGCCGCAACGTCAGCATGGGCGGTTCGGGTACGGTGCGTGGCTCCATGACCGTAGGCCACAACCTGACCGTGGAGGGTTGGCTTGAAGCCAAGAACATCAAGGGACCGAACAAAGGTCTGTTCAAGACCGCAGCGCAACTGCGCGAGGCATACCCCAACCCACACGAGGGTTGGTGGGCACTGGTGACCGTGGAGGGTAGCGCATCATCAGACCACTTGGGACAGCTCTATGTGGCAGACGGCGGCACATGGGTGGCGCAGGTGGACAGCAGCGGAAATCCATTGCTGAAAGGCAACCCCACCGTGGACAGCACCGAGTATATGGAAGCCGTGGAGGAAATGACAGCCGACCTTGAGGCTGTCAAGGTAGATGTGAACCAAAACAAGGAGGACATCAAGAGCCTGCGCAGCACGCAGACCTCGCACACGGACAGCCTTAACACCCTCAACTCGCAGATGGGTACGGCACAGACCGACATTGCCAATCTGAAGAAAACCGTCAGCGACAACAAGAGCGAGCTGGCAAACAGCATCAGCGGTGTGCAGAAAGACCTCACCGCATTCAAGAACACCAAGGGAACTGCAGATGGACTTGCACCTTTGGACGAGAACGGACAAGTACCCTCGCAGTATCTGCCTGGATATGTGGACGATGTGCTGGAGTTTGGCGGCATTGTATCGGGCATTACCGCACAATTCCTGTCAGTCAGCAAATCATCAACGGACGAGAATTGTGCCGTGGTGTACAACAAGACCACTGAAACATTCGTCTTACGCTACACCCAACCCTCAGAGTCAGAGTTTGACCTGCGTCCGACCATCACCTATTATAACAACTGGCTGGACGGAGACCTCTTTGGCGATGGGACTGTATTGGGACGCAAGCCCCACAGCGGCAAAATCTTCATGGACGTAAGCACCAACAAGACCTACCGTTGGAGCGGCACGACACTGGCCGTAATCGGCTCGGACTTGGCACTCGGCCACAGCAGCGGTACGGCATTCCCCGGAGACGAGGGAGCGGATTTGCAGGAGCGCATGAGCGAAGCAGAGAGCACGGCAACCATCAACCGACAACTGATAGACGAGAACAGCGCGGAGTTGCTGAACCGCAACACAATCAACGCCAATGTGCTGTTGTCGTTGGGCGACCGTGAAGTGTCGTTCTCCGTGGTGCTTGAAAAAATCTTCGATTTGGAGAACAAAGCAAGATACATGAAACCCGGTATCGTGCTGTCGTTCCTCTCGGAGACAGGCATACAAAACAAGCAGTGGACGAACTACGGCAAGGAAACCGAGACCGACTGGAAAACCGAAGCCAACTGGACAGACTTCGGCTCGAACGGCAGTGCCATAGGCAACACGGTGAACGTGAACGACATCTGCGAGGACACTGAGTACACCCTTTCGACCGCCATCAAAGCTGTGCAGGACAAGGAGAAAGAAAGCGGACTATCGTATATGAAGAGCGGTGTCGTGCTGACCTATAAGACAGCCGATGTGACCAGCAACGGCTCGCCCAAGTGGGAAGCCTACCAGTTCACGCGCACCGTGGACGACATCAACCCGGCAGACTTGAAACCTTGGGTGGAGTTCGGAGGAGGCGGCAACAATGCCGTGCCGACCTCGGACACCCCCGAAAAGGACGGCAAGGAGGCATTCTCCACAGGAGGTGCATACGCCAACATACCCACCACACTGCACATTGACACCGAGACGCAGGGCGTGGTGAAGCTGCAACTGCAGAATGCCGGGCAGGAAGCCGTGGGCGACGAGGTGCAGTTTGCCGTAGGCGGAGGAGGCGGAGAAAGCACAGGCACGATTGTGAGCATACAGTTTGAGCAGAGTCCGCTGTATGCCAAGGCTGGCGGCAGCGTGGTGATGAAAGCTGCTGTACGAAGCGTTACCACACAAGGCAGCCAAGAACTGAGCAACATGATAGAAAAGGTGCTGCTCAAAGATCGCGACACCGGGCAGACCTTGGAGACATTCATGTTCAACAGAGCGTCATCGGCAAGCGGAGACACCTACGACTTCGAAATGGACGTGAGCAGCTACTTCGTAACCGCCACCACCAAGCGTTTCCAACTTATCGCCTATGATGATGCAGGAAACACAGGCAGCAGGAACATCAACGTGAGCGGTGTAGATGTTACCATCAGCAGTGTGCAGACCCTCAACTACACGGCAAGCACCGCCCTTGCCGCAGGAGGAGCCGCCAAGAGCATACCGATGTACAAGTTTGCCAACAACGCATCGGACAAAGGCATCAAGGTAGTAACCGAGATATACATAAACGGAGAGTGGCAGACACTCGGCACAAGCGTAGTTCTCGACACCTACTCGCACTCCATCACCATAGACCCGAAGAGCTGCTTGGGCGAGACACTGACACATGGCGCATACCCCCTGCGCATACACGGAGAAGATGTAGGTTCGGGCGTGGTGGGCAACTACCTCCACACTGCCGTCATGGTGGTGGAGAGCGGCAACAACACCCCGATAGTGGGCATGCGCTGGTACACCGAGCAGCTGCAAGGCAAGAGAAAACTCTATGAGAACATCGAGGTGGACTATGCCGTGTATGCAGCCGACACGGACGAGCCGCAAGCCGTGGTGTGGTATGACGGAGCGCAGGAGACCACCACCGTGGCCTACCGGGGACAGACCAACACGTTCACCAAGCAAGTGCAGGAGAGCGTGCATGACGGCACAAAGAGCGTGTCGGTGAAAGTGACGTGCGGAGACAGCGCATCAGAAACCGCCACATTCATTGTCGATGGCTCGCTGGTAGATGTGGAGGAAGTGACCACCATGCGCGAGTTCAACATCACGATGGACTCACGCAGCAACGGAGAGACCGACAAGACCATCAAGGATGGAGGAGTGGAAATCACCGTTGAGAACTGCAACTGGTCGAGCAACGGATTTGTCAAGGACACCTACGGCACGCCCACCTACGGCACGGAGAACGACAAGGGACGCATGGCACTCCGCATAGCCGAGGACATGAAAGCCGTGTGCTCGTTCAAGCCATTCGCCAACACCAGCATCGAACAGAACGGCATGGCACTGAGTTTCACGGTAAAGGTGAAAAATGTGGAAGACCGCACGGCACGCATCATCGACTGCCTGGGCGACAACCAGCTCGGCTTCTACTTGACAGGCGAGAAACTCGTGTTCACCTGTGATGGAGCAACCGCAGCCAACCCCGACGACTTGGGCGCACAGCAGACAGCCGTAGCCCTGTATGCCACTGACAAGGAGACACGTTTCGACATTGTGATAGAGCCGACCAGCATAGCCCCATACAGCGGCATAGGCTCCATCAAGATATATGTGAACGGAGACGAGGCCGCAGCCACCTATTACAATGCCGGGAAGTTTGCCCACAACGACATGCAGATAAAGTTTGACGGCACGAAAGCCGACATCTACCTGTACCGTGCCATCGGCTGGGCCACCTACTACAACTACCGACAGGCATTCAACAACTACTTGGTGGGACAGAAAGACACCGCAGCCATGCTGACGGAGTACGAGAAGAACCAAGTGATGGCCTCGCAGACCGCAGAGGGAACAACCAAGGACAGGCCGACCATGCAAGCGTGCATGAACGCAGGACTATGCTGCGTGACCCTGCTGAAGAATGCCGACACCCCCGACATCGAGCAGAGCTACCCCGGCTACCTCGACAAGCTGGACGGAGACAAAAAGACCAAGGCATACTTTGACTGGGTAATCCGTTTCCCCGACAGGCCATGGCAGGACTGCAAGGTGTACAACGTGCCGACCACAAACCAAGGCACGACCTCATCGCTGCGGCCCGTGAAGAACAAGAAAGGCAAGTTCAAAGGCTGCAAGATAGAGATGCTCCATACAGAGGAGGACTTCAAGAACGACCCAGTGGCACTGGCCAAGTTCCAAAAGGCCAAGAAGATGGCCGCGAAGAGCCAAGTGCAGGTGATAGACGGAGGCTTGTGGGTAAAGACCATTACCATCAAGGTGGACTACTCCGACTCGACAGGCGCGAACAACGGAGCGACCATGGAGCTGATGAACAAGACCCAGCGAGCCATGGGAGCGGACTACATGACCCCAGCGCAGAATGCCTACAACGGAGGCGACACGATGAACACCAGCATCGACAGCGTGACGTGCGCCCTATTCCGCACCGACCAGCAGAGCGTGGACGCGACCAACGAGACCTACGCCTACTTCCATGCCAAGGCCAACTTCAACGTGGACAAGGGCAACCCCTCGTTCTTCGGCTTCGAGAAAGTGAGCGGCTACAACAGCGACTGCTTGAACTATGGCGACTTTGTGGAACTCGTGGCCGAGAAAAACCAAGACCTCAACATCTTCAAGGTGCAGACCTTGGCGAAGAGCGAAGAGCTGATAGCCTCGAACATCTACATGCTGAGCGAATACTGCGGAGAGAAGCACATCTTCTTGGAGAATGACGGCACAGGCACGATGCAGGAGACCACCGCCACAGCCGACCCCACGGAAGTGGACAAGAGCCTTGCCGAGGTGCTGGCAGACGATGTGAACAACTACGACTGGGGAACGGTGTACCTGACGAACGACTACAAGTATGTGAAATACAGCGGAGGCAAGTGGAAAGACACCACAGGCAAGATGCAGTATGACACGAGCACCAAGAAATGGGGCGTGACAGGCCGAGTGCTGAACCCTGTGGAGTGCTACGAATACTTGAAGTACGACTCCCTCTGCTGGCTGCAAGGCGTGAACGGCATAGACGACCTCATGCGCATAGACCAATCGACAGGCGAACCCGTGTGGCTCGGCTACTACGAGAGCCGATACCCCGACGATGACGACTTGAACGACCTCTACGCCAAGGGAAAGAAAGTGCCGTACAACTTATATAAATGGCTGCTGTGGACGCAGGAGTGCTCGCAAGACCGCACCGAGGCAGATGGAAACATCACCCTGCACGGCAAGAGCGTGGCAGGAACCAAGGAGAACCGACTGAAGAAGTTCTGCGAGGAACTCTATCAGTATGCCAACGTGCGCTCCACCGGGTGCTACATAGTTGGTACGGACTATGTGCTTGCCGTTGACCAGCGGTCGAAGAACATGATGATTTCGTTCTACCTCGACACCAACGGACTGACACGCGCCTACTTCAACCACTGGTATGACGGAGATTGCTGCTGGCTTGCCGACAACGACTGCGGCATCACCGTACCTTGGGACTTGGACAGCGTGACCGACCCCAAGCACTACTACCAAGGGTGGAACTCCGTGATGTTCCAGCAAGGCTACGCAGCCGACAAGTTCTGGCTTGAAGATGAGGGCAAGACCACCATCACGCTGCACGACATAGCGGGCGACATGCGCAGCGCGGAGGCAGACGGCATCAAGATATTCTCTGCAGACGGCTGCAAGAAACTCTGGATCACCGACCGCATAGCGAAGTGGGCGAAGATAACCAGCTCGTTTGACGGAGAGCGCAAGTACATCGAGAACTCCAAAGCAGGTGCAAACTACTACTATGCCGTACACGGACTGCGGTATGAGAACTTGCCCATCACGTTTGAGAAACGCTTTGCCTACCGTGATGGCTACTACCAAGTGGGCGAGCTGTACACCAATCCGTTCAAGATGCGAGCCGTGGGTACGGACATCAGCATCAAGATAACGGCAGCGCAGGACGGTTTCTTCGGCTTGGGCGTGGACCGTGCGGACGCTTGTGTGGACAGCTGCTATCTGAAAGCAGGAGAAAGCTACACGCTGAAGAGCGGCATGACCGCCACAGGCGCAGGAACGATGCTCTATGTGTTCGGTGCGACACGCCTTGCAAGCCTCGACATCAGCGGCTGCACCCCGAAAGCCGAGGGTTGGGACATCTCGAACTGCACGATGCTGCAAGAACTCATACTTGGCGGAGCGGACTATGCGCCAGCCGAGGAAAGCGGAGCAATCACGCAGCTCAATATGGGCAACAAGAGTTTTCTCAGACGCATAGACGCACGCAACACTAAGGTAACAAGCATCATCGCCTCCTACTGCCCGAGAATGAAAGAAGTGTTGGCGAGCGGTTCGCAACTGTCGAGCATCGACCTTGCCGAGACAGCCCCGATAGAAACCCTTGAACTGCCAGCCACCATGACCACGCTCTACTTCAAGAACCTGCCAAAGCTGACCTATCCCGGCGGACTGACCATAGCAGGAATGACGAACGTGAAGAAGATGTTCCTTGACGAGTGTCCGCACATTGACACCATGACCCTGCTGCGGCAAATAACCACGGCAGGACAGCTGAAGAGCGTGCGCATACCGGGCGTGAACGCCACCGCCAGCGTGGAGATGCTGCGCGGCATCATGCAGAGCGGAGCCGTGGGCATAGACGCAAACGGCAGTACCTACGATGAGACCGGGCAGTGCAGCGGCATCATCGGCCGATGGATACTGACCGAACTCGTTGAGGACAGCGAGGTGGAGGCATTGCAGAAATACTTCCCGAAACTGACCGTCATCAACTCGCAATTCTCGGTGGTGAAGATAGACGACATCGTGAGCGGAGACTTCTGTGAGCGATACAGCAACCCCGAAAACAAGACAGGCTCGGACTACGACAAGACCTTTGTGGCGAGCGGACACACGCTGAAGATATTGCAGGAGACCCACGCCTACAAGTGTACCTACAACTCCAAGCTCAAACAGATGGAGGGCGTGCAGTTGAGCGACACCGACTTCAACTATCTTGCCACAGGCGAGAGTTTCGATGTGGGCGACAGCGCAGGAGAGGGTTTTGACATCTTCCACCATCTGCCCCACCACTGGTACAAGGGCGTGAACGACTACAAGAACCAACAGAAGTACATTGTCTATTCGACCACGGAGAACGAGCCGCTATCCACCGTGAACAACAAGCGCGAGGCCATGCTATCGGCACTGCTCTATGCGGAGAACACAGGCGTGTATGCTGACGAGGCAGAGGTAGGCACGGTGATAGACGAGAACATCATCACCACCGCTGCCAACGTGAACGCCTACCGCATGGACGTGGAGGGCATGAAGCAGGTGAGATGGCCGGGACTGAACCACGCAAGGCTCGGAGCCGTGTTCACGGACGAGAACGGACAGATAGTAGGCAAGTTCAACATGATGGTGAGCCACACCTACTTCGACTTCTCGATAGGCAACTACGTGTTCTGCGATGTGCCTGGCGGAGCGAAGTGGATGTACTTCACCTCGTACCGCGACATAGAGGACAGCCTGTGTCTTGCCGTTGATAGCGAGCATATAGAGGCCATAGAACCCGAATGGACGGAGCACACCGTTGGCGAGAACGACAGCCTCTTGGGAACATACCCCATCACCATAGACGGACTGAAACGACCGAGGAGCATATCGGGTGCGGTGCGCTCACGCAAGGGAGACGGCACTTCGCAGACCTCGGCAGAGTGGGCATACGACACTGATGGCAATCCGACAGAGACACCGACAGGGACGATACTCTACACGGCAAAGGACTTTCAGAACAGTGCGCACATGCGCGGAGAGGGCTACCAGCTCCAAGACTACGAGCAGCACAAGGAAATCAGCAACCTGTGGTGGGCGACCCACGGCACGACCAACGAGCAGTCTGTGGTTGGCAATGGCGCACACGATGCCACGCTGAACAGCCGCGACAACATCGGCATGGCCGACACCTCGTATGTGGGCAACGCAATGAACTCCATCATGGGACTCAAGCACTATGTGGGCTGCGACTCGGAATGGATGGACTACATTGCAGGAAACGTGCAGAGTTACGAGACGTTCTACAAGAACCGCTGTGTGGAGACCAACGATGACCCCATAGACTACAAGTTCCACATCTATGACCCGGTGAAGAAAACCGAGCGTGTAGTGCAGAGTGTGAACTCTAACGGCAACTGCGTAGTGAGAGTGGTGCATGGAGCGAAGTGCGACATCTTGCCAAGCAAGGTGCATCAGACCGACACGAGCAAGTACACCACCCACTATGCGGCAGGTTTGTGGTTTCCCGGCAGCAGAGGCCGCTGTGTTCTGCGGTCTGGCTGCTTCTCGTATGCGTGCAGCGGTCTCGCCTATGCGTCCGCGAGCTTCGCTTCTTCGGTCTCGTACCCGTGCTGCGGTGGGCGGCTGGCCTTCCGCGGCAAATTCGTAATAGTCGGATAAAGCGGCAAGCGCAGCCACGAAAAAAGCGTCAGAGGGAGAGCCGACGATAGGAGGCTGCTCCCTCTCCCTGCTTTCTCGCGTAAGCGAGTTTTTTATGAGTGATGCAAAATAATTGCAAAAGTTGTAGGATATATCAACTTTAAGTATTACCTTTGCAGCATGAATTCAGAGAGGAAGATATTACTTTACAAAGACTACTTCCTCACGTTCTACCGCTCTTTGGAAATGGGCGCACAGAAGAAGATAGACTATGTGCTTGATGTGCTGAAGATGCAGGAGAGAGTGAGTGAGAAATTTGTGAAGTTCATCAAGGACGGACTCTATGAGATTAGAGCCAGTTACAATGGGAATATATACCGTGCATTCTTCATCTTTGATGATGGCAACATCGTGATGCTGTTCAACGGCTTTCAGAAGAAAACCCAAAAGACGCCCTCAAAGGAGATAGAGAAAGCACTTGAACTTAAAAAGGAATATTATGCAGCAAAGAAATGACATTAGCAGTTTCGATGCCATTCTTGATGCCAAGTATGGCGCAGTAGGAACTGCAGAAAGAGAAGCGTTCAGAAAGGAGGCAACCAACTATTGTGTAGGTCAGATAATCCTTGACGCAAGAAAGCAAGAGCACATGACGCAATCAGACCTTGCCAAGAAAGTGGGAACAGACAAAACCTATATCTCACGCATAGAGAAAGGCGTGATAGAGCCGGGTGTTGGCATGTTCTTCCGCATCATTGATGCGCTTGGTCTGAAAGTGGACATAGTGCGTCCGATTATGTAAGCAAAGGAACAAAAGGCAGAAAATCCCACGCGCCGCTGTGTTCTGCGGTCTGGCTACAACTCGTATGCGAACAGCGGTCTCGCCTATGCGAACGCGAGCTACGCTTCTTCGGTCTCGTACACGAGCTGCGGTGGGCGGCTGAAATTCTTTGGTTAAAATATAATCGGAGGTCTCTGACGTGGCACGAGGATTGCCACAAACATACTCCGAGGGATTAGAGCCTCGGCAACAGCATATAAATATGGAAAGCCGGAACACGACATTAACCACATGTGGGGAGTGCGCAAGTATCTCCCCACAGGACAGGAAGGCTGTCAATACATTGGAAGAACTATTGGGGCAGGTAGAAGAAAAGACTTCTATCTGTTTTCCGTTATTAGACCTTATCCCCGAAATCATAGCGGACGAGAACATGGAACGCTCGTTCAAGCGCGTCATGTCGAACCTGCACAACGCAGATACTCGCAACGGCCTACGGTGGAGGGAGAATATTGTTATAGACGGAGTGGAATGCACGCCACGCATGGTGCGCTACATGAAACGCAAGGCGGACATCATCGCCATGCTAAAGGCACAGATAGCCAACGGCACATTCCGCATCAAGCACCTTAAATCGTTTGAGACGGCAGACGGCCCGAAGATAAGAACCGTGCAAGCACCGTCCGTCATAGAGCGTGTGGGCAGCAACGCCATCATGGAGATAGTGGAAAAACACCTTGCGCCCATACTGATAGAGAACACCGCAGCCTCGATAGAGGGAAGAGGGCCACACGGATTGTATCACAAGATGCAGGAGGCAAGGCGGAACAATCCGAAACTCATATACTACTATCAAAGCGACTACAAAGGTTACTACGACCACATACTGCATGACCGACTGATAGAGATAATAAAACGCTACATTGCCGACACAGTGCTGCTGCCCATACTCATAGACTTTGTAAAGGCTCTGCACCCGAATGACAACGTAGGCATCAGCAAGGGACTACGCTCCTCGCAGTTTTTCGGCAACCTGTACCACAACGACATAGACCATGCCATGATAGAGGAATGTGGAAAAGACAACTACAACCGCTTTTGTGACGACATATACATACTTGGAGACAACAAGAAAGAGTTGTGGAAACACAGGGACACCCTGCATAGACTATGCAAACCCTACAATCTGATAATAAAGCCGAGTGAGAAAGTTGCACCCATCAGTGCAGGAATGGACGCACTCGGCTTTGTTGATTATGGGGACTACTCCCTGCTGAGAAAGCGTACCAAGGTGAACGCTGCACGGAAACTCGCCAAGATAAAGTCGCGCAAGAGGCGGCAACAGATAATAGGGTCATTCAAGGGAATGGCTTGCCACGCAGATTGTAAACATCTATATTATACATTAACAGGTAAACACATGAAGAAGTTTTCAGAAATGGGCGTAACCTATACACCTGCTGACGGCAAGAAACGCTTTCCCGGCAAGGTGACACGCCTCGGTGACATCGTGAACATACCGATAGAAATTCACGACTTTTAGACAGGCATAGACACAAAAGAGGGCGAAGACCGCTATTTGGTGTCATTCCGCAATCCAGCCAACTCGGAATGGGGCAAGTTCTTCACCGCCTCGTTGGAAATGAAAGGCATACTTGACCAGATAAGCGACATAGAGGACGGCTTTCCATTCGAGACCATCATCAAGTGTGAGGTGTTTGACGGCAGCAAGCGCAAGTATAACTTCACTTAATGGCAGCTCACTAAAGATAAAAGGCGATGTGCGGTGTGTCGGTGTATCTTTGCAGCGTAACAAATTCATAACGACATGGAGAAGATATACGGCACAACCCAACGGCAAGACGGACTGCAACGCATAGGCAAGAACAAATGGCTGCTCTACTTCGGCTATTACGAGACCGAGGACGGCAACTATGAATACCGCCACACGTTCAGCCGCAAGCCCACGATGGACGAGATAAAGCAGCTTGTCAGAGACACGATAGACGCAGAGACCAAGGACAAGATTGTGAACCGCTTTGAGTATGACGGCATCAAGGTATGGCTGTCGGACGAGAAGCAGCGCAACTACGCATCTTTGGAAAACAACGAGAGCATAGCCTATCCGCTCACGCTGAAACTCAACGAGGAGGCGGACGCAACGCCAGTGTACTACACCTTTGAGACAAGAGAGGACTTCATCAAGTTCAGCAAGGAGGCATCAGCCTACATTCTCAACGTCATCATGGACGGTTGGAAAGAAAAAGACAACATAGACTGGAGCGTGTTTGACCTCCAGTAAGGGAAACGAGAACCTATCAGAGGGACGCAGGAGCAATCTTGTGTCCCTTTTTTAGTGTGTCACAACAGATAAAAGGGAAAGAACCATGCCTGTAAGTAAATTTGCCATGAACTAAATTCTTATTGACATGAAGAAGATTATCAAATGGCTCGGAGCGAGCAACCGATACAAGCACTTTGTTGGCGGTGTGGTGATAGGACTTGGAGCGAACAGCACCTATTGCGCAGCGTATGCAGGAGTGGGCGTAGCCGCAGCCTTGGAACTCAAAGATGAGTTGTGGGGCGGCAAGTGGGATTGGATAGACTTCGGCTGCATGGTGGCAGGAGTAGTTGTAGGACGCTTAATAAGATGGGCAGTATGGCAGTAGTATTCAAACTTTGGAAGTTCGCGGCCATGGCCGTGGGCGGCATGGTAGGCTGGCTTGTGGCAGAATTCAGACCGACATTCCCCTTGATAGCGGTAGCCATCATCTTTATATTGTATGACGCATACACCGCTTTCAAACTCGACAAGCGCGTACACGCAGCCTATCCCGAAAAGACCGACAGGAAGAAAGCAAAGTTTACCTCATTCGCTTTTGGCAAGGTGGTGAAACAGACCATACCCAAGCGGTTGTGGCTGATAGTGCTGGCATACTTGGCGGAGCATTGGGTGTTCATACACATGCAAGTGCCGTTGTCGTATATCCTTACAGGCGTGATATGCTTTGAACAGGCGTGGTCGATACTGGAGAACGAGAGCAGCTGCCGACCAGAGGCAGAGCACCGCTTTTGGAAAGCATTGCAGCAAGTGATGGTGGACAAGACGGCAAGACACTTTGACGTGAACCTTGACAAACTAAAAGAAGAGAAAGATGATAGTGTTGATTGACAACGGCCACGGTGAGAACACACCGGGCAAGTGCAGCCCCGACAAGCGGTTGCGCGAATACAAGAAAGCGAGAGAGATAGCACGCAGGTTGGTGAACACCCTACTGAGCAACGGAGTGGAGGCACACCTGCTCGTACCCGAAGAGACCGATGTGTCGCTTGCCGAGCGATGCAAGCGAGCCAACAAGTACTGCGACAAGTACGGAGCGAAGAACGTACTCCTCGTGTCGATACACCACAATGCCGCAGGAGCTGACGGCCAGTGGAAGAGCGCAGGAGGCTGGTGCGTATATACCTCGCCCGGACAGACGAGTGCCGACCTGCTTGCCACCGACCTGTGGAACGCAGCCGAGGAAAGCCTGAAAGACTACATCGGCAGCTTTGACGCACACAAGGCCAAGGGCGACTACGACAGCAAGCAGAAACCCATGCGTGCCGACTGGAGCGACAAAGACCCCGACTATGAGGCACGTTTCTACATACTGCTGCATACCAAGTGCGCAGCCGTGCTGACGGAGAACCTCTTCCAAGACAACAAGGCAGACGTTGAATATCTGTTGAGCGAGGAGGGGGTGCGGAGCATCGTGCAGTTGCACTACAAGGGCATTACGGACTACATCAAACACACGAAAGCATGAAACACGCATTGAGTTTTGTAGGAGGCGTGTTGCTCACGCTCCTGCTTGTGGCACTGCTCTATCCCGAACCCAAGGCTGGGAATGGCCACAACATCATGATCCAAACCGACACCATCATAAAGCGCGACACGATAAGGGACGTGCCGGGAGAACCGAAGTACACCAGCAAGCAGCCAGTCGGAAGTGCCGAGGTGAGAGTACCAACGGACTGCATCAAGATGGACGATGCAGCACTGCCACCCATCAGAGCCGACACCGACACGGCAAAGGGTTATGCAAAAGGCATTGCCGCCAACGGTTCGGACAGCGCGACAATAGAGTTGCCCATCATGCAGAGCGTGTATGAGAGCGCGGACTACAAGGCATACGTCAGTGGCGTACACGCACGGCTCGACAGCATCTTTGTGTATCCGCTGCATGAGGTGGTAACCATCAAGGAGAAGCAGCCCCCTAAGCGGTGGCACATAGGCATAACGACCGGGTACGGCATAGGCACGAAAGGAATGCAGCCGTATGTGGGCATAGGATTAACTTATTCAATCATTTCATTCTGATGGAGACGATAACCATACAAGTATTCAAGGACGATGTGTATGAGGAAGTGGCAAAAGCCACGGACTACACAGGTGCGAAACTCATAGACGGAGACGAGAAAGCGCGAGACCGCATACTCGCCACCGACAACGAGCTGAGCGACCTTGGAAGATTTTGGGAAGAGTCGGTGCTTGCCACCAACGAGCGGCTGAAAGAAATGCTTGTGTCGGGAACGACCAAAGATGTACAGGTGTCCACCGATATATGGGGTACAAAGGATTTGGCACAACCTAACATAGGTCTGCCAATCAAGCCTGTCATCATGAGGACCGCATACGAAGCAGTGCTGGAAGTGAGCAAGTCGTTTGACAAGGAACTGACAAGCAATGTGCAGTCAGCCCTGCGCAACTCCTTCATCACATCAATCATCGGCCAATGGTTCAAGTTGGCCAACAAGGGCGAGGCCACCGACTACTTCAACCAAGCAGGAGAAATGATGGACGGAGCGGAACGACTGCTGTACAGCAGGAAGAAACCGACACGCCCAAGTGATTAACCAACAAAAAGAAACAGAATATGTCAGAAACATTAGGTGCAAAGAAAGAGGTAACAGCAACCATCAAGATAGACTGGCTGCTGTACGACATCATGAACGAGACCTTTCTTCGCGGACGCACGATACAGAACAAGGAGAACCACAAGGAAGTGGCCAGCATGTTCGCCTCGGAGGACGAGGAGAACCGCGAGAAGATACTGCGCTCTATCAAGAAAGGCTTTGCCGAGGTAAAGACCGAACTTGCTGAATACCTTGATGAGGATGGTACATCGACCGACAACAGCCACTATGACGGCAGCGACGACCTGTCGCTGAAACTCCAGATGCCAAGCAACTTCAATGAGGCCGCCACGACAGGCGTTGGCGAGGCCATACACGACTATCTGAAGAACACCGCCATTGCGGAGTGGTACATGGTGACAAACAAGGCAGACGCGGAGCAGTATGTGGCACTCGCACAGAAGAGCATAGTGAGCATACAGCAAGCCGTGAGCAAGCGGAGCCGCCCGAAGCGTCCTGCGGACTAAGGAGGAGAAGCCTATGAGTTGCTGTGTGGAAAATGACGGAGGGACACTAAAAGTAACCCTCACATTCAAGCGCGACCAACTGCTGTACGACATCAAGAACTACGCCTATGTGGAGAGCCATGTGATGCCAGCCGAGACGGAACACGCCAAGCACATGGTGGCCGATGTGGGCGAGGACGGCAATGTGGACCGCATGACAAGGGTGATAGACTTGGGCGTGTCGATGTGCCGTGAGCTGCTCTATCCGTGGGCGAAGAAAGAGATAGAGAACACGGACTTTGACGACACGCTGAAAGAGCGGCAGCAGTATGTAATCGTGATGAACGTGCCGACCACATTCTCGCAGACCACGCTCACATTGGTGGAGAGGCTGATACACGAATACTTAGTGTGCAGAGGTGTGGCCGACTGGCTAAGCATCACGAACCCTGCCAAGAGCGAGACATGGCTTGCCAAGGCAGCGGAGGCCGAGACAGAGATAAGAACCGCCATTCAGAGCCGCTTGGCACGGACACGCATCAAGCAGCACTGGATAGAATAAGAAAGACAAGAGCCGAGGTGCATCACGCATCCCGGCTCTTTAAGTGTTACCTAAAAAACAATCTTGACCTAAAAACTAACCTAATAATATCTTGATAAGCCTTGCTGTGCCTCACTAAGCCTTTCTAAGCCGTGGGGACGGTTGTCAGCGTGGCTGGTTGTTCTGTCGTGGAGTGAACTGCACGGACGCACCGAAGATATTTTCATCGGCATTGAGGGTGGCGACACCTGCAATGCGGAAATACTTGTAGGGTGATCCACGAAAACCGCGCAGATAGTGGTCTTTGCTTGACCATACCAAATGCCAGTTGACCAAATCGCGCGAGCCATACAGAGCCGTGGCGACATTGCCTTTGCAGAAGAAACCACGCTGAATGATGCAGTCGATGGTTTTGAGGACATTGGCCGCTTCGAGTTTGAGAGGGCGCGTAGTGTAGAGGCACTTGACAGCCTCCGCCTTTGGCACGGAGAAGTTGAGGACGGCATTGTCTGCGTCCACCGCCAGCGCATCGGGATAGGAGTTGAGGTGCGAGGCAATGCGAGAGAATATCATGCCCCACTGCTGCGTCTTGAGCGAATACACATAAGCGTAAGTGATGGAGGGCGCATAGACGATGACACGCTGATGTACATAGTCGTAAATCATCTGACACTTTTTGAGGAACTCCGTGAAAGGCAGTGTTGGCAAGCACTTGTCGGTGGCTGGCTCATGGCCGAGCATGGCGTGCAGCTTAGTGAAACCCGGCAACTGCGTAGCGTCAAAGGGATATTCGGAATTTATAGCCTCGGATATGCACTGCGTCTGCGAGCCGCTGATGAGCATGATGCCCCGGTCGGTTGTGAAGAGAACGGCAGAGTCGAGTTGTGTGATGCCATCGGGATTGATGCAGACATCGCGCGTGATGGGTTGGCGAGCGGAGTAAGTGCCTGTGCTTGACACCTCCAACGCCCATACGCCCTCGGTGGTGAAAGCGTAGAGAGGGAACTGGCCGAACTGACCTTGCGAGAGAGCCTTGGCTGCAGAACAGATGCCCTTTATCTCGCCTGTACCAACGGTGTTGATGCCGAGAAGAGGGAAATAGAAAGGGTTGTTGACTTCGGAGGTGTAGATTTTGTTGGGTACGTCAATCATACGGTCGACAATATTTGATACCGTTGGAACAGAACCTTTCTGTTCGGGATTGTCCCAACCGCCAAAATAGAATGAACCATTAAGGAAACCATGCTGTTCAAGTTGCACCTCGTATGGCATACCCCAAACGAACCACTTAACAATAACAGCCTTGTAAGCATTGACATTCGGATAGAATATGAACAGCATTGGAGCATCATAGTTGCCCATTTGATATGCATCCCCTCTTACAATAATATCCCTGCCGTCCTGCTTGATGTAAATGTATACAGAATAGGCAGCTTTGTCGTCAAAGTATGTAGGGGTAATGTGGTCATCATTCCAATTGCCGACATATCCATCTGTATAACAAAATACAGATGCCGCATTGTAGCCAGCAAACAACATTTTCTTCATGTTCGCAATGTTGAGGCGTGAGTTGTAGGCAAACGCATAGCGAGGAATGAGCGTGTCGTGGCTGTCATAATCGTCAGTCATAACCTCGCGAGTTACCAATGACTGAAGATAATCCTCTTCGATGTTGAGCAATGTGCGTGTGGTGGTGAGTGCCTCAATCTTTATGCTTTCGAGCAGGTAAAACTGCGATGTAGATTTGATGTCCTCCTTAACAGCATCAACCGACCTACGCGGCAAAATCAAACGCCCGGCAGGATAAGTGAGGTTTGTAGGGTCGAAAGTGAACGCATAAAGTTTGTTGAACGTATGCTTTTGATAGCGCAATGGATATGTAGTGGTAGATGCTGCTTGATTAGTATGCTTGCACACACAATAAGAGTCAATGTCGGATGATTGTGCAAACCGTTCACACTTTCCGTTCTGGTCGTAGGTGTAGATAGGCTTAGAACAAAAAATATCAACGGAGCGCACAATGTCTTTCCAATTGGAGAGATTGTCTATGTAGGACTGTTCAATAACCGCATAATCCAACTTATGCACCATGCCGACAACACGCATCGTAGCATCTTTGTAAGACCCCTTACCCTTGATATGGTTCCAAAAAACCTGTGGTGAGAGGTCGGAAGATGCAATCATTAGAATGGGTGCGGAGTGCATAGTCAGTGTGCCGTCATACAGGCGATAGGCATAACGGACAAAGAACGGATAGATGAACCGTCCCTTATTGGTGCTCTCCTCTGCAATGAACTTATTGACCTTGGCCAATACTTGGTCTGTTATCTTAGTCTTGTTGTCGTCAGAAAACTCTTTCCAAATGTCGCCCTCGCTGATGCCGTTGAAACTGATAGAGAACTCGTCTGTGCGGACTAATTCTCCCTGCAAACCAAATGACAGCGGACATTCTGGAATATGCGAGCCAAGATACAGGTAGCCTGTGGAGCCGCCTTTCCACAGGTAGTATTGCATACCATTCCCGGTAAGAAAAATTAGCGTATTGCCAACTGATGTAATCTTTATGCAACTGGAAACATTGCCAATAGAGACAATCGCATCTGGCTTTCCTTTGTCGAACCAACTATAAGCGTTGCCATTGGCCACTATGTAATGTGTGAAACTTGACGTCTCGTGAATGTACACGCAACTGCCTGTTTCGGCAGCAAGCTGTACCTCAACAGACGGAGGCAGGACTGGCTGCAAAGCACCATCTTCGGGCAGCAGGTTGATGGACACGGCAAGAGAGCCGTCAGAACATTCGTAGTCGGACGGCACGGCAGAAAATCCGCTGTATTTGATTTCTTGGTTCATAACGGCATTTTGTAGATTATGGGCAGATACACTTCGCCATTCCTTGTTTCCTCCTTTCCAACCATGAATGAGGCACGCTGCTCACGTATCTTGCAGTTATCGAGCATGAGCCGACAGAGCATTACGGAGTTGGCGCAATAGTTGCGCGAGCCTTTCTTCGTGGGGTAACATTGGGCGATGTGGCGACCGATGGCATTCTCATGTCGGGATGCCAGCAGGTAGCACTCGCCAAGATGAAAAGCAATGTTGATGCTGTCACCCGGCTGGAGCGAGAGGAGACGCACGACCCTTGCCGTGATGGATATGCGTCCATTACGGCAAAAGGTGATGTCGGGGCGGCGTGTCCGCTGCAATAGTTTTATCATGTTGCAAAGATATAAAGTTGTTACATTGGGGTTGTTTTAAGTTTAGAAGAGTGAGAGCTGCACATATCCTTTCTGTTCGTTGGAATGGTCGATGAACATCTTGCGGAACACATGGTAGAGGCAGGAGACCACGATTGAGTTGCCAGCGAGTTTGTACTGCTGCGTCTTGGAAATGTCCGCTTGCTGTATCTTGTCGATGTCGGAGTCGGCCACGTCCATAAGACGGAAACACTCGCGAGGCGTGAGTTTGCGGATGCGGAAGTCCTTGACGAGAAAGTTATTGTCGGCATAGGCGGAAGAAGTTACGGTAGGTGCTAAATTTTTACCCCCCCGAAATTAAATCCGTGAGGACTGCTGTAAATCATCGGCTCTACGAGATACTGCGCTGTGCTGCCATTGCGCCCATGGTTGGATGCGACAATTGTGTTGCTGATGTCCTTTAGGTTGTGGGACACCACCTTGCCCTTGTGGTCGCGAGTGTAGCCCAAGAAGAGAGGCGAATACTCCATGACACCAGTATGCGGACAGAGGTCGCTTGAAAAGTCGGTGTAGCCCAACTTATGGTAATGGGCAGTGATGGTGCGAGAGTTGCCCTGCATATCGGTGTTGAGCGGCTCCTTGATGTAGGTGTCGTATTCACGTTGCCCCTCCTTGGTCTTGATTGCACCGCTGATGTCATCGGGCGACTGGAAGTTTACCTTGAAACCGCACCCCTCTGCCACCTTGCGCTCGCAATGCCTGATGATACTCTCCACCTGCTGAGGCTTCAAGTAATAACTCTCGTCCACATTGTCCTCAAGAATATCTTTCAGTCGGTACTCCAAAGGGAACGTCTTGGGAAAGAAGAAACGAGGGTGTTCGCCCAGGCAGGACACCATAAAGACACGCTCACGGTTTTGCGGTATGCCGTACTCCTTGGCATTGAGGACTTGGAAGTAACTTGTATAGCCTTGGTCGGAAAGCCATTCGCGCCACTTGTAGAAGTCCTTGGCAAACTTCCTTTGTGTGAGAGCCTTGACATTCTCCATGAGCAGCCACTTGGGATGCTTGGCAGAGATAGCGTCGGCACAAGCCAACAGACAGGAAGAGCGCGTGCCGCTACCCTGCGCAAAGCCACGCTGACGGCCAGCCGAGGATATATCTTGGCATGGAAAAGAGTATGTGAGCAGGTCGAAGTCGGGAACTTGCAGCCAGTCAATGTGCATGATGTCTCCGAAGTTGGGGGCATGGTCGCCATGAATGGCACGGTAGGCAGCGATGGCGTGCTTGTCAATCTCGGAAATGCCGACCACCGTAAAGCGGAAGTCGGCAAAATCGTTGGCAAGCCGTTGGAGGGCGATAGACTGCGAGCCGTAACCTGCAAAGGCTTCAAAGACACGGATTGTATTGTTGCTCATGTGATGATGAATTGAACATAGAAGTGGAACTCACGGCAGAGCCGTGGTATTTGTGGGTACTTCTTAGGAGACTCCATATAGGGGAGGTAGATGCAACGCTGCTTGGTGTCGCATCGGATACCTCTCCTACGGAGTTTGTAGAGCAGGTTAGCCCTGCGTTTGGGTTGGCGCATACTTACAAGCTGATGCCTAATGCTAATAATGGCACCATCATTTCAAATTGCTGTCCCTCATCGCCAGTGTTGTATATTTTTGAGGGCACAATTGCAAACCCTTTCTTTTTCAAATCCTCCATCTTGGCTGCGACCTCTTCCAAAGTCTTGTCATCTGCACCTCCAATAGTTAGGAGCGATACAGCCTTGTTGATGCTTCGATTTTTCAGAGGAAAACATACCATTGCAATCTGTTCCTCATCACACACGTTGTACGAACGCTCAAACACGTCCTTGGGAGACCATGAGTCGTAGGTGCTACCGTCCGGGTTGGCGTACTGAACGTGGTAGCCCTGCCGCCATTCGTGGTTGTCCTCGTTCTTACGAGCGTAGCCTTTCTCAACTGCGGCCAATTCGTCCATAGGTTCGGCCTTTACCTGTTTTGTTCCGATGTAAGTTTTCATTGTCTTTGTTGATTAAATATTATTCTTGCTTTCCAAAATAGCCCAAAGGCCATATTGGGGATGACGTATGGAAGTTGTACCTTGTATTGCTCTTGGCTTTGTTGGTATTTGCACATACCGCTTCTCATATTTGTATGCTATATTCAGAGCATGAAGCAAACGTGGGGTTTTGTAAGCGAAACAAATAAAGCACGTTCCAAGAGTAAAACCTTGGTATTTATTCCAATAGTTTTTCTTAGGGCTATAATAAGCCTTGAAGATTTTTCTTGCCTGTCGTACCTTCATCGTCTTATGTCTCCACTCATTGTAGAACAATGGCCTTTGATGCAGTCACATGTAATGTTAATTGTTCTGCCGTTGTAAGTGATACGGCCACTAACAGTGCCAATAATTGTGCTGGCGAAGTTGTTGGTGATTTTCATAAGAATTTGTTTCTTTGATAATTTGGTTTGTAATCGAATGGCTTAATCTTGCGGTCCGCTACGCCATTCCAATAATAGCGGAGAGCCTGTTGAATGTGGGGCTGTCGGTAGGTGGCACACCACTGCGAGCCTCTGTCATACCATGTGTCGCTCATGCGGTCGATGGGTGTGTATCTGACCATGCGGACTATTTTTCTTGCTTGTCGGGAACGCATCTTTTACTTTTTCTTGAAATAGTGAAAGTATATTTTACCAAGGAACTCATCAAACAGGTCTAAGTAATCTCGGATTATGTCAGACTCTGTAAGACCTCTGAATATTCCGTATGGAACAAACAGAACGAGAGCAACGATGTAAATAGGAGCAACAAGTAGTAATCTTAACAAGACCGAGAGTTTCGGAATTACATTATTCATACTGCACCTCCATTTCCTTTATCATGTATGTTTCCGACAATCTCCAACTTATCGTTAAAGTTGGTAACCATTTCGAAAAGTGGACATGATTTTTCTCCTTCTGGCGTTATATAGACCACATCAAAGCAGTAGCCACGCACGCCATCGACCACATGACCGATGATGTTTGCTCCATGGGCGAGAATGTCGCCATTGTATATTTCGTGGCCGTGCTTGTCTTTCAGCCCGGTGTTCATGCCGAGCGTGCTTTCCTTTACGGTGATGCAACCATTTTCTTGATTGGCATCTTCAAAAATGGCAGGAGTGCGACCATTCCAAACCAAATCACCATGTATCCAGCGGCCACTGCCTACGGCTTTACCACGAAAATCAATTGTTCTCATTGCTTGCTCCTTTCTTTTGAAGTTCGTTGATTAGTGCATCAGCCAAACTGACTGCCTCTTTTGCACAGCCTTGTGGCGTTTTGTACTCAAAGCCATTGATTGGCGAGTGGTCTGCACGTTGTGCATTGCCATCGTCCATATAGATTGCAGGGAGCATTGCCTTGGCAATCTCGTATCTACGCTGCTCCCAATTGATGGTTTTGTCCTCAATGACCTGCTCATAATCTCTGAACAGATTTGCTTGCAAACCATACACTTTGCCGTTGTTGTCTGTACATTCGGCAAAATCGCCTCTCTCGTTATGTCGGAGAACATTGATTATTTCTCCAGTTGTTCTATGTCTGTATTTCATATTCTACATTTTTATAGAGAGTCAAGTCCAAGGATGTCCTCCACTCTGTGAATTTCTGTATCAACTTTCCGTTCCAACTCCATACTCTTAGTCAATGCCTCATGTGAACGGAGGCGGAAATATTCTTTTTGCACTGTACGCATTTCACGCACAAGCATGAAAAATGATTTTGCGTCCATATTATCTTCTACTCTTTCCCATAAGGGGTATTACGTTGTATGTTTTGAAGCGATCCACAAGTCGGCCGTAGCCGTCATTGCGCTTGAACCGCTTTTCAAGTTCCTTGTTGTCAAGGTTTGTAGTCAGGTGGGCGAACTTGCCGAACTGCGTCCAAATCTCATTGCGAGCGTGAAGGAACTCATCAGTGAGCAACCCGGTGTCCATGCCGAAGAACGTGCGGTCCTGTATGCCGATGTCGTTGAGGCACACATTTTCGGGTTTGCACTGGAAGCCCTTACTTTCCTCCTCAAAGTAAGTGAAGCGGTCGAGGTTGTTGTGGATGGTGTAGTAGTTGACCATCTGTGTGACCGACACGTTGTGAAAGAAGCGAGGGTTCTTAGTGCGCCGTAGATATTCGCTGAATATCTGCATGAGGAGCGTTTTGCCAACACCTACACCGCCCTGTATAAGGAGGTTCTTGTGTAGCTTGTAGCCACGTTCGGGGAATACTTCTTCAGCGAGCGGACAGTCGTTGAAGTAGTAGAGCAAGAAGCGCAGCACCTGCTTGTTGTCGTCATCAACGATGAACTTGCGGCGTTGAGGAGCCAGCACAACAGAGTTGGCGATATAGACAAGGAAGCTGGAGTGTGCACTATATACGTTAGGGTCGGCAAGGTTGTACGCCTGTGCTCTCGCCTTTTCGCTCTCTCGCCGTAGGTTGAGTGCGCATTGGTGCAGGTCGAGCCACGGTGCATCCTTCTCGCGTTCGTTCTTGCGAAGAACGGAAAGGACGGCAGCGTCCCAGTCTTTGTTGCCGGTAGGCTGACGGCCATACTTGGCAAGTTCTGCGATTAGGCATTGTGGATATTGAGCCATAGTTTCAGAGATTAAAGGTTAAACATCTTGCCCACCGAAGCCGCCATTGAACTCGTATGACGGAGGTGGCAGCTCTTGTGCGTCTTCCGGCTCGGCATGTGAGGTGTACGCCTTGCGCATCCACGAACAGAAGTGACGTTTGGCATCATTGATATTGTCGTGAGGTTTACACTCATACTCGCAACGGCAGTGGTTGAGGAAGGTGTCGAGGCGTTTGCCAAGCTCCTCCTCGCGTATGTGGAATTGCATACATACCGGTTCGTTCCAAGAACGATCGGCACGCATTTCTTCAATCTCCTGTTCCAGCGTGAGCGTGTAGCCGGACGTGACGTTGGGCTTGTCAGAAATGGCAGACGAGACAGCTCTATCCTTAGCAGGGCGACCGCCAAGTTTGCCGAACTTCTTGCCCTTCTTGCCGCCCTCAGAGCGTGCGTTGTTGGCATCCATCACTGGCTTGATAAGGATAAAGACACCCTTGGCAATGTCGGATAGTCCTTTAGGTTCCTTTCCGTTAAGGGCATACTCCACGATAGCCGGGTATATCTCGGCCTGTACCTCGGAGGGCATACACTTGATAGCCTCAAGGAAACTGCGATAGAATATAAAACTGTCTCGTGCCATATAAATCAAACCTCTTTAATGCGGATGCCATGCACATGCAGCATGAGTTTCCGCTTGATGATATATTCCTTTGTTCTGACTCCCTTTGTGTCTTCCACGACGGTCTGCCCGGTAACCTTGTCGGTATAAACGAAATCGGCTACATAAGAGCAAGGACGTTCGAGAAGAACACGTGTAGGACGATTTTTGAAATCTTTGCCACACTCGCCGTATTGTGCAGGTATCAACAGGTATGACACCTGCTCCCGAAGGTCGGAGATAAGTCCGGCACGCTGCATCATGCGTAGCTCGGCAGCTCGGTAGTGCTCCTTCTTGGATGCGTGGGAGCCTACGCGCTTGTTGCCGTACTTATTCCGACCTTGGAAGGCAAAGGAAGAAAACTTAGCCATTACTGCTTGTAGTATTAACCATGTAGCGGAACAAGTCCATTATTTTAGTTTCGTCAAGCGTGGCAATCTCGTAGTCAACGAATGAGGTTTTCATGTGTTGAACAACCACCGTGTGGGCATTGTTGATGTCGGAAGCCTTTACAATGAAGTAAACCGCCTGTTTCTTTTCCTTGGCTGTTTTCTCGTCATAGGTTACGAACATCAACTTTGCCTTGAACCACTTGTCGGCAGAGTCAGCACCATTCTCGACAATCTCTGAGTAGTTGGTGCGCTTGATAGTGACCACATCGAAGTCGCCCGAAATGTACGGCTCCATTTCCTTTGTGATGCGTCCCTCTGCTTCGGCAAACGAGCAAGCATCAACAAGGTACAACTCTGTGACTTTCTTAGACATTCCATTCGGCATAGTACGCTCGTATCGTATGCCACATTCATATAGCATCATAGTGTGGCCTCCTTTCCTTCGTTGATAGCCTTTACCAGTTCCTTGCTTGCACGGAGCTTGACAGACGTGTGTGCCGGGATAACCAGAGGCTTGCCGGTCTTGAAGTTGCGTGCTGTGCGCTCGGCTACCTCAACCGGGGTGAAGGTGCCGAAGCCACGGATAACAACCACTTCACCCTTGGCGAGTGCTTCCTTGATAACTCTGAGTGTGCCGTCGATGGCTTTCACTGTTGTTGAGATGTGCAGTTTCTCAGATACTGATACCTCACGTGCCAATTCATTCTTTGTCATGATGATTGAAAATTTAGATAGTTATTAAAAAACCTGACTTTCGCCAGTTGTTTGAATTCTAAGATCGAGAATGTCTTTGTCGGAAGCGAGCCTCCAACGGCACTCTTTTGAGTTTTCCTTGCTCTCATTGATGAACGTCTCGCAGACTTCGACTTTGAGAGCATGGATGAAAGGGAAAACCTTTATGATGGCGAAACGCCCTGTGAGTTCCTGTTTGATAACCTGTTTCATTGTGATTTCTTTTTAAGTTTATCGATAAGTTTTCTGATGCACCATGCGCGGCTGGAATAGCGCAAGCCTTGCTGTGCATCGTAGAGAGATTCTGCATCGCTGAGATACTTGATGATCTTCAGAAGGTCGGTTTTGCAGAGGTCAGCCATCGTCATGCGGATTTAGGAACAGACTTGCGAGTTCATCGAAATACATTTCATCCTGTGGAATGTCATCGTCAGTAGCCATTATCTGGTTGGCGATGGACTTCTTCTTGTGGATGATGGCATAGAGTGTTCGGTCGATGGTTCCACGGCCAAGGAGATAGTAGCACGTCACGTTGTCCTTTTGTCCGATACGGTGGGCGCGGTCTTCGCATTGACAGCAGTCGGCATAAGTCCATGGGAACTCAACGAAAGCCACGTTTGACGATGCCGTGAGTGTGAGACCCACGCCAGCTGCCTTTATGGAGCAGACAATTAGCTGTGCTTTCCCGGACTGGAACGCATCAACGGCAGCTTGTTTCATCATCATGGAGTCGCGCCCGGTAACAGATACAGCCTTTGGAAACGCCTTTTTTATCTCATCCACAATCTCATGCAGAGAGCAGAAGAGAATGAGCGGCTTTCCGTTGGCGAGGAAGGTGCGCGTGAAGTCGATGGCTTGTTTCACCTTGCCTTTGGCAGAGAGCGAGCGCAGCGTCATGAACTTGACAAGAGCCTCCATGCGCATCTTGCGTCGTATGTCGATGTCGTCACACTCGGTATATGTGCGCAGGTATTCTGCAAGGTCGGCTTCGGCAAGCATATATTCGTCGCGGTTGCTGATGTCAACGATAAGGTCGGTGCGCGTCTTGTCTGGTAGTTGGGTGAGTACTTTGGCCTTTTCGCGACGGATCATGCAGCGTGCATAGAGTTCTGCAGAGAGCCGGTCGAGGTTGCGCGGTGCGTCGTCCTCGTCATTTCCTCGTCTCTCTTTGGAGATTTCGCCACCGCCGTACTCGGCAAGGAACTTAGAGCGTCCACCGAACTCAGGCAAACGCCCCATGATGGAAAGCTGAGCTATGAGGTCGGCAGGACGGTTGACAACTGGCGTACCAGACAGCAATATGCGATACTCCTTGCCCTCAGCAATGCCACGCGCGAAGATGGTCTGCTGGGCTGATGGGTCTTTAACACGGTGACTCTCGTCTATGATGATGGACTTGAAGATATTGATGTCGGGTGTGAAGACAACATCTTTCAGTCGGAACCCACCACGTGAGCCTCCCTTGATGTCCCACACGAAGTATTTGCGCAGAGACTCGTAGTTGACGACCGCCACCTGCTGCATGCCCATCCGGAGAAGATAAGGCCATGTGGTAAGCACGGAATTGTCGAGCACAAGGGCTTTCTTGTTTGTGAATTTCTCGAACTCGCGCTGCCAGTTGATTTTGAGCGAGGACGGACAGACCACAAGGCAAGGGTAAGCATTGGCACAGTCAACGACACCGATGCTTTGCAGCGTCTTTCCCAAGCCCGGCTCATCGCCGATTAAAAATCGGTGCCAGCGCAGCCCGGCAAGTATGCCCTCCTTCTGATAGTCGTAAGGCTCGACGCGAAGGTTATGTTTCAGAGTTTCAGCCATACGCATTGATTGTGTGTTTTGAAATCGTTATGTCGTAGCCATGTATGTATGCTTGCTTGCGCAAGTTGGCGCATGAGAGCATGCAATGGCGAGCTTCCTTTGAGCGAGCGGCCATGCCTGAAGAAGAACGTACCCCCCCAACCATGCCACCGCATGTATATCCGTAAGAGCCAGAGAACACAGCGAACGGACACATACGTCTGAGGCGTTTGAGCAGCTGGATTTGTGCTGTCTGTGATAATTTCTTTTTCATACTTTGTCTGTTACATAAGGTTGAAAGCCCAATATTGGAAGGCAAGTTCTTCGTACTTCTCGCGTCCGCGATTGTAGATGTCGTCGCCACGGTTGATGAACTTCTTGAAAATGTTGCAGTTCTTTTTGCTGATTGCGTAGATAAAGTCTCGGTCGGAATGGGCGATGTCCATGTACCACGCCCGGCTACGGTCCCAGTCGAAGAAATCTACAGCGTTGTCGAACTCCGCTTGCGTTGAGGCGAATGTCGTTTTAAGATCGCCGCCAAAGCAGACCATTGGCAACCACCAGTCCCATTTGCAGCGTGTGTCCAGATGAAAGGTAAATCCCCCATTGTTGAACTCCTGCTGCTTGTTGACCATGAAGCGTTGTGTATCGGCATGTTCGAGAACCTTAGCGAGAAATGGGTCTCGTCGTGCTTCTGCACGCAGTGCACGCTGCATTTCGCGAGCGTGGAGGAACTCCTCCTCAGAACATTGTTCGCCGTCGATGGTCATGTGCAGGAAGTCAACACGCGAGGGTTCGGTGATGATGGCATCGACGATAGACCCGAAGCGGAAAGCAGCCTCCTTGTCGCCGAACTGCATGTGAGGGTGCAGCAGGTTCTTCAGTTCGGTGAGGTCAGAATTGCTGACCTCACTTCTCTGATAGTATTCGTCCGGGTTGTTAATCTTCGTCATAATCGTCATAATCAGGTTCATATTCAACTTCGCCCTCACCGTCGCACACCTCGCAGGTTTCCTTTTCGCCCTTGATCCAGTACTTGTGCTGGGCAATGGCCTCTTCTTCCGTTTCGGGAAGCATATTCCATACTTCTTCGGAACATTCTGTTTCGCGGTCTGCCTCAAAGTCGTAGGCGTACCAATGATAGCCCTTGCCGCCACATGCAGCACACTCGACCATTGTAGGCTCACGTTCATTCCAAGGTGCGCGTGGGTCGTGCTCCGCGCCAGCCGGGTAATAACCACTTTCGTACATAACTGTTTATTTAGCTTTTACTTCCTCATCATAGGAAACTGATGTTGAACTGATAAACTCCGGGTGGTCCTTGTCGTTAGCCACCTTCTCGCAGAATGTAATCTGCTTCTTGAATATCTTGGCGAGGTCTTCGACCGACATGAACTGTCCTTCCTTCGACCACCACATAGATACGGCAGCGAGAACGCCCTGTGCGTCGTGGAAGTGTATGCGCTTCTTGACAGAGGTCTTAGGTTGATAGCCAGCCGGGGACACAACCGCTTGCTGACCGAATAGGTTGCCAATCTCGGAAGCCTCGGCTTGCATCTTCTTCTTGGCTGCTTCCTCTTCCTCTTTGCGCTTGCGCTCTGCCTCTATACGTGCGGCTTCGGCTTGCTCACGTGCTTTCAGTTCAGCAGCCATGCGTGCCTTCTCTTCCTCGTTGGCTTTCTGCATACGTTCCAGTTCTGCTTTCTTTGATGGCAGCATGTCGATGATGGAGTCACGGTATTCGGCTACCTCGAACTGGTACTGCTCACGGAACTGCTGCATGAGCTTGGAAAGGATGGTAGAACGAATGCCCGACAGCTGGTCTCTCATGTCGGCAATTTCAGCCGGGATAAGGACAGTGGAGGTCAGTGTGTTTCCATATTCAGCAGGAAGAGTGACAGGATATTCACGGATAGTCTTGCACTGTGCTTCGTAGTTTTCGAGGGTCAGACCGCTGTTGAGCTTTGTCAGCTCGTTTGTGGCATTGGTCGTATATACATTGAACTGACGCTTGAAGTCGTCCTCCACGTCCTGCTTGTAGCGGCAGAGAGCCTGTTCGCGCTGCTGACGGATAATCTCTTCACGGCGGCGGCGTTCTTCCTCTTCACGCTTTCGTGCTGCATAGGCATTGCGCTCCTGCTGGATTTGATAAGGGATAGAGCCGGTCTTGTTAGGATCGACAGAATTTTCCATGCCGGTGAACTCGGAACGTATCTGGTCGAATATCTTGGTGATGGCAGAACGGTTGGTGTTCATCTTCTTCACCGTGTTGCGAGCCTTGTTGATGTAGTTGGCGCACTGCATATCCAGTTCATCGTTCATGCCGTTGGCCTTGATTTGTGCAAGGAGTTTCTGGCCATACTCGGTACAACGCTCGGACGAGGTTGTGTTGTCCTTATAAATCTGTGGCGCGGATTGCGCTATCATCTGTACGTTTTCCTTGCGTACGATGGTGAGGTCTGTTGTCTGTTCACTCATTGTTGTAAGTATTATAGGGTTAGAATGTGTCGTCGTCGTTGTTGGCGGCAGGGTCAACGGTTACTCCTGCAGACGTGTCGGTCTGAGGTGTGAAGTCTTGCTTCTCTTGGATAATCTCGCCAGTGGCGGTGTCAACCTTCTCGCCATCGGTTGTGATGCCGTAGATGTCGTCAGTGATTTCTGTCTCGTCAACTTGCTGTGACTCCAACTGCGTAGCACGACCGACACGCGCCTTTGGATAAGTTTTGAACGCGTGCTTGATGCACTTGGCAACGAGGAAACCGGGGTCAATCTGTCCGCCCTGTGCTGTATATAGAGCGTTAGGCTTACCTTGTACCCATTGCTTGGTCTGATAGTCGTACTTGGTATTCTGACGAGCAGAGTAATTGGAGAGACGCGCCCAATCCTCGGGAAGCATCACGGCATAGTCGGCAGAGCCGTCGGCGCGTGTGATCTTCATGAAGCAAGCCACGATGCGGCCAGACTGGTGGGGTAGGCGACAGGTGTAATTGACGAACTTCTGTCCGTTGCGCTCGCCAAACTCAAATGTGTCTTCTTCGTACACGATTACCGGGTTGTCGGCATGGCGTATCTGTCCGCAGCGTGCGCGAAGCACCAACTCGCCATAACCCGATATGGTGAGGACGCATTGTGTCTCGTAGCGGTTCTTTTTCTGTCCACGCTCGTCAACATAGGAGTCTACAGCGATTGAACGTGCGAGGAGGTAGGCTTGTGCCTTGGTGCCAGGGTCGAGTGTCAGACCGCTGATGGCTACATCAAGGAATGAAGTGAAGAGTGAGAAATGGTTGCACTTTTTGCGGATGTCCTCTTTTTCTGAAAGCAGACGGTTGAAGTTGCGTGCCTCCTTTTCGTAGGCTGCTTCGCCTGACACGCCAGTGGATGGTGTCCACATGGCTTCGTAGATTTGGATGAACTTGTCGCGCACGTTGTCTTGACGCACGATTTCTGAGGGCTGCAATTTGTTGAGCTGCTCGATTGTAATTTCTATTTTGCTCATAGTTGTTGAAATTTGAATGTGATTAAAATTTTATTCAGTATTGTAGAGCCGCAGGGAGGAGTTGGACCTACCTAATGTCCCAGGCTTTAATTCCTTTCGTGCCTATCCGATTAACACGCTATCTGCGGCATGGCAATTTTACTTGTCTGAGGATGGAACGGTGTTGAACGTCATCCATTCTTCAAGGTCCTTCCGCTTGAAGTAAGTGAGTTTGCCGCCACGCGACTTGTAGTGCTTGATCTTGCGATTGCGCACCAACTCATACAGATAGCTACGCTTTACCCCGAGGAAAAGACAGGCTTCTGACGTTGTGTAGATGTCTTTCGAGGACAGAAGGGTGGCATCGCGTATCCGGTCGAGTCGGTCGATGATGTCGGCTTTTTTGTCCATGGGCTATTCTTCTTCGTTGATGATGCTTGTCAGTTCTGGTATTTTGCCTTCGTCCTCCCAATGCAGATAGAGGAAGACGTAAATGAAGAGGGCTATAAGCGCAACGAGTTTTGTTCCGAAAAGCATTACGTAATAGACGAGAGAGTCAGTGCCGTCTTGTGGAATGGCAACGAGGCCAATAATGATGATAAATGCGAGTGCTGTGAGCACCCAATAGCGGTAGTTGGTGATGAGCGCTTTCATTTCTTTTCTTTTTTATGGGTTGAACATGGAGGTATTGTTGCGTGCTCAACGTAGCGGTTGAGCATGGTGCAGTAACAGCCGTTAAGAGCCGTGTAGGACTGCTTGCAGGTGGTGCAGAACTTATTAGACATTAGTTGTAGAGGTTTATGCCCAACTTGTTGAACGCCTCTTCTTCTGCAACGGATCCGCGCCAAGTGTCGAGATAATCGTTGATGGCTTTCTCGTTGTTGGCATCGGCCTTTTCGTTGTAGCCGAAGTCCTTGCAGAAGGCTGACCAGCTGATGCGGTCGAGTTCTTCGTTAGACAATTGGGTTGAGGTGTTGCAGCTGATGAGGCTTGCAACAAGGAGTGCTGATGTGATGATTAACTTTTTCATGATGGAGTGGGTTTAATGTTACGAAATTCGCGTTGCTGTGATTGTGCGCTGCTCGCGGTTTGTCGTTGTGGTAAACTTCTTGTCCCACTGGAGACCAAAGCTGACGCAAATCGACTTCAAGTAGCTTGAACGGCTAACCGATACTGTCAACTCTTCGCCGACTTCAAGGGCGTTCAACTGGCCCAAGAGCGATTTTTTTCGCTGATTTTTAGATGTTTCTGTCATTATTTCGATATTTATTTATAACTTTATGCTGCAAAGGTAATCAAAACGATTGAATAACCAATCAATCTTGTTGAGAAATCTTGTATTTTTAACATTTATTCAATAACAATGATTGATTATGAAGTTTGAAAAAGTTAACATCGGACTGCTTATTGAGCAGAAAATGAACGAGTTGAATATCAATAAGTCTGAAATGGCAAGACGAAGTGGTATTGCAAATCAAAACATCAACCGTGTTTTGGAACGTTCAAGTATTGATACGGACAAACTTGTGGCCATTAGTGAGGCTTTGGACTTCAATTTCTTTGATTGCTTTCGTTCAATCAAAGAACATAGTACCGCAACAGCCGACAATGGTGGTGTTGCAGTTGCAGGAAATGGCACGGCTCATCATTTCACAACAAATGCTTCATGCGAGGTTGCTGTATTACAAGAACGCATAAAGTCATTGGAGGCCCTGCTGGCTGAGAAAGAAAGGCTGATTAAGGTTTACGAGAAGATGGTGGAGAAATGAAGAAACTGATATTTTCATTTCTGATGTGCATCCCATTGCTTGTTTCAGCAAGGGGGCACGACTGGGTGTGCGCTGACCATGCAAAAGATTATTCTTGGTGGATTTTTGTCTATGACGACATTCAGAGACCCGAACTAAAATATGGGTATGTAAAGGTTTGGGTAGAATGGGAGTATTCTACGATGGAAGCCCAAAAGGAGTTTAATACGCAAGCAGCAAAGTCCAAACAACTATATGAATTTTCTTATGATTTTACTTCTTTCCGAATTTTGCAAGTAGTTGATTATGATAAAAATGACAAGGTTATAAACGATAGCAATATTCCATCGTCAAGAAGTAATATCATTCCAGAAACAGTTGGCGAGTCAATTGCAGAAACGGCAAAGGAAATACTAAGCAAAAAAGATTGAGGCTATGGAACTGAAGGAATTTATAAAGACGGCATTGTCTGACATAACCAATGCCGTGAGCGAGTTGCAAGCTGAATTGCAGAATGGGGCGATAGTTTCTCCTTCTGTGCCAAATTCGATTGCTAATGTTACGGTGAAAGACCCACAGGACAATAAAATTAACAGACCAATATCGAAAATAGACTTTGATGTTGCAATAACCGTTGGAAGTACAGACAATATAGAGGCTGGAGGAAAAGTCGGAATACAGATATTTTCTGCCAAGTTGGGCGGAAACAACGAGAACCATACTGAGAATGTTTCAAGGATTACATTCTCAATCCCTGTTGTTCTACCTAACACCCATGTGAAAAATAGGGCTGAATGGAATGAAAAATTCAAGCCTAAGCGTCCTGATTATCCTGTAAATCAGAGTACCAACGACCAGTAATAACCTTAAAGGTCTCTGCTGCATAATTGTATGCACCACAACAGGTACTTTCATGCCTTAGATAAGCGAAGACCAAGCGCGTGTACAATCTACGGTAGTACCAAAAGCGTATGTATTTAAGTGTTTTCTTCATGTGGACAAAGTTAGTGATATTAGAACAATGAACGATTTTAAGTTTTGGAATGGAGGCTGTACAGAAGATGAATTCTACGCGGATCTGAAAGAGGCTGCATGGAATATTCTGCATGAAAACCCCGGTACAGATTTCGGGGATTGGCAGATGATGCTCATCGAGCAGTACCCGACGGAAGTAGTGGACGCATTGGGCACCAACCCTCCTGAAGTCTTTGCGGAACTTTCCGACTGGTGGGACTGCATGGACTACGACGACGGAGTGCTGGAGATACCGCACACGTTCCGGGAATGGGCAGAGTATTTCGCCACGGAACGTTCTGTGGAACTCTACGACTTGCTTGTTGAGGCGAAACGCGAAATAAGGCGTTTAGAGGCCGAAAAATCTTCAAGGTAATAAAACTCCCGTCTGTGTGTATAGAACTCCTCACAGGTGGCAAGGAATGCGTCTGTAAGTGTTTTTAAGAAAGCAGATGGAAACGAAAAGATGAATATGAAAATGATAAAATGCGGAATTTTGGGACTTGTCTGTCCCCCATATAGCATAACTCAGTGGTACTCAAAGGGTGGCAAGATAATGTACGACAATTTTGGCGGGTAACAAGGCTGCCAAGATGAATTTTACTATAAACGCAAGAAAGCCGCTGAATATTCAGCGGCTTTCTTGCGTTTATAGT